>Ga0310786_10000323_pt1 | contig 78872 bp, 79 predicted proteins | sample AusTroGonzalo_MG_FD_203881 | JGI IMG/M metagenome (GOLD analysis project Ga0310786, IMG submission 203881) | Bovine rumen microbial communities from tropical cattle in Woodstock, Queensland, Australia - Gonzalo_03 (v2) (version 2) | ecosystem: Host-associated > Mammals > Digestive system >... | reverse complement strand
TATTCAATTTTCAAGATGCCTGTGATGCGACTCTTTTTTCAGGTCTCTTCCTGAGAGTGCCTGTCTATTATATCACATCTTTTTGCCTTTGTCAAGAGGTTTTCAAAACTTTTTTTGAGATTTTTTTATCTCTTCGTTTCTCTCTCGCGTCAGGCGACTTATTTACTATACCACATCGCTCCTCCGTTGTCAAGCGGTTTTTTCAAGTTTGTAACAACTGCCAACGGCTTGTCCGATTTGTAGAATTTCTGTTGTCCGTATTGCACAAATGCCATTAAAACATTATTCACGAACTACCGAAAACACGTAATAAATAGTGAATAATCATCCTTTTGTCAGGACAAAATATCACATATATCATCAAGGAGGATGAGCAAATGAACAAAAATTTTACCAAGCGATATCTGACTGTTTTTCTCATCTCGCTTCTGACCTGTGCCCTGTTGGCGATCATTGCCCTGTCGATACCCTCAAAGAAGAACAAGGAAGCCATATCTCAGGTAGGTTCACGCGGCAAAGAAGTCACCGCGATACAGGAGGAACTCAAAGCAAGAGGTCTGTTCACTGTCGGGGTGACAGGCTACTACGGCGAGGAGACGCGCAAAGCGGTGCTCAGATTTCAGAAGCAGCAGGGCATCTCTCAGACAGGCATTGCAGGTCCCGTGACACTGAAAGCTCTCGGTATCTCCGTCGGTACCATTCCGCCTGCGACAGAAGCCAACATATATCTGCTTGCAAGGATCATCTCCGCCGAAGCGAGAGGCGAGCCTTATACCGGGCAGGTGGCTGTCGGCGCAGTAGTGCTGAACCGTGTGGAGCACCCGTCCTTTCCCGACACCCTTTCGGGAGTCATCTACCAGAACGGGGCGTTCACCGCGATAACCGACGGTCAGTTCAACGAGCCGATATCCGACTCGGCATACCGCGCGGCGAGAGATGCCCTCAACGGGTGGGATCCGACTGGCGGATGCATATACTATTATAATCCAAAAAAGACCTCCAACAAGTTCATATGGTCACGCCCCGTTATGCTGACCATCGGCAATCACAGATTCTGTATGTAGTCCTTCGCATATAATAAAACGCTATGCCGTACACAACAGGCATAGCGTTTGTTTCTGTTCAGATGACAGGCGGATCAGTACACCTTGTAATACTTGGTCATCTTGGTCTCGAACAGCTTGGTCACAAAGCTTGCTACTGCTGCGGAAAATGCGATCACTGCGATAATGGTGATAAGTTTTTTCATGATATATATCTCCTTTCGGGACAGCTTTTCACGGCAGGAGCTGTCCGTCCTGCATACCGTTGACATTATTATAACATATCCCCGCCGAGATTTCAACTGTTTTGACCATCTTTTTTAAATAGTGCCGGCAGGGGTTCAAATATATGTTATTTTAAAGTTGCAAATTCGGAAAGTATGTGTTATAATAGCAATGTACGTATCAAAACGGATATGAGGTCTTGAATATATGTCGGAAACAAAACACAAGAAAAGCAGCTATAAAAAGCTGTTTTCAAATACCCTGATCTTTGCGATCGGCTCTTTCAGCTCGAAGGTGCTGATACTGCTGCTCGTAAAGGTATATACCACATATCTCTCGAATAACGAGCTCGGCATAAACGATGTTATCACACAGATAGCCAACTGGCTCCAGCCGCTTGTCACGATGACGATAAGCGAGGCTGTGATCCGCTTCGGTCTCGATAAAGCTTACAGCAAGAAGAATGTCTTTACCATAGGCAATGTCATTTGTTTCGCAGGCTTCGGCGTGCTGGCGATAATCCTTCCGATAGTCGCGATCTCGGGCATAGCGGACAAATACCTGAGCGGCTATTCTTTCCTTATATATGTATATGTCGTGATGTCGGGTCTGAAACTGGTCTACTCAACGTTTGTGAGAGCCCTCGAAAAGGTCATGCTCTTCGCGGTCAACGGTATACTGACCACATTCTTCACCCTCTTCGGCACCGTCTTCTTTATCATGGGCTTCAAGATGGGAAATACGGGATATCTTCTCTCGATAATCCTTTCAGATTTCCTTTCCATTATCTTCCTGATGTTCGCAGGCAAGCTGTGGCGGTACCTTGACTTCAAACATATCGACTTCGATATGCTCAGGGTCATGCTGAGATATTCCATACCGCTGATCCCTGCCCAGGTGCTGTGGCTCATAACCAACAGCTCAGACTCCTTCATGACAACTCACTACCTCGGAGAAGCCAAAAACGGCATACTCTCCGCATCGTACAAGATACCGAACCTCGTCGCCACCGTTTACTTTATGTTCGGACAGGCGTGGAATATGTCGGCGATAATCGAGGATGACTCGGAAGACAGGAACGAGTTCTATTCAAATGTGTTCAGGCTTAACCAGTGCCTGCTGTATATCCTTGCCGCAGGATGCCTGATGATAGTCGGCCCGCTCACCAACATCTGGATGGGCGCCGATGTGTGGGAAAGCTCCCATTACTCACCGATACTGATCTATTCTTCGGTGCTTTCCTGCTTCGTGACTTTCCTCGGTTCAATATACCTTACTTCAAAGCGCACCAAGAGATCCCTTGCCACCAGCCTTGTCTCGGGTGTGATAAATATCGGGCTCAATATCATACTGATCCCAACGATCGGCCTTTTCGGCCCTGCTATATCCACAGTAGTGAGCTACCTCGTTGTTTTTATCATCAGAGCTTACGACTCCAGAAAGATCGTACCCTTCAACCTTGATCTGCCGAGACTCGTCGTAAACAACGTGCTGCTCATTTTTATGGTGCTGGTCAACGAGATCTATTCTTTCAGCAGTTTCGATATCATAGTAGTGCTGCTGCCCGTACTGTTCATAGCAGTGCTGCTGATAAACTACAAACCCGTTTGGGGCACAGTCAGAAAGATGCTGCCGAGAAAGATCGTAAGAATAGCCGAAAGACTCGGCATCTACAGGATAATAGTCCTGGGTCTGATCGTAGGCGGCATACTGATAATATCTGTTATCACAAAGGGCTGGCTGTTCTATATCGGATTCGGCGCTGTGTTCTCCGCATCCCTTATGCTCAGATCCTCAAGGGCCTCCTACATCGCCATCACCGCGATCTTCTGTACCGCTCTGTTAGAGCATTCGGCAGGAGCCGCCGCCTTTATAGCAGGAGTGCTTACCGTGGTGCTCTTTATCTACAGACGCAGATGCAGGCTCGTGTGCCTGCCCCTGTTCGTGATATTCACGGATATCTGCATAGCTTCGCTGTTCGGTATCTGGGCAGTGACAGCAGTAGTGTGCATCGAGGGCGCTTTCGTGGGAGCTGTCTTCCGCAGACAGATCAGAGAGATCGTCCGCGCGATAATGTCTCAGGACAACAAACCCGTAAACGAAGCTGCTCAGCAGCTTGAGAATAATTAACTATCATTTGGAGGAATCTATCATGGCAGAACTTAAATTTGAGATCACAAAATCCTTGGGCGTGCTCTCCGAGAACGCAAGAGGCTGGACTAAAGAACTCAACATGGTAAGCTGGAGCGACCACGAACCCAAATACGATATCAGAGAATGGAGCCCCGACCACACACGTATGGGCAAGGGCGTTACCCTTTCGGAGGAAGAGATCAATGCTCTCCGTGCTCTCCTTAACGGCGAGGAACTGGAAGACGATATCGATGACTCTATGATGGTATAAGACGTTATAACGCAAAACAGGGAGACCGAAGTCTCCCTGTTTTTTATTTGCCAATATATCAGTTCTTGTCAAAGCCGCCCTTATCGAAGAAGAGCTCACGGATAGCAATAGCGCATCCTGCAAGGAAGCGGTGCTTGTCCTCAATGATTGACTGCTCGATCTTGCTTGCAACTCTGGTACCGCCTATAGCAGTAACGTGGTTCTTCAGCATTGCAAAGAATGCATCATCGGCAAGATCGGGGCTGAAACGGAAATGGTGAAGAACTATCTTCTGAGGGTTAGTCGAGAAGTAAAGGTTGTTGAGGAGCACTGCGGTCAGCTCCATAGTGCGGTCAACAAGACGCACAACAGCCTCATCGTTCTTTGAATATGCGGTATAGATATCCGCAAGAGTGATCTTGTTTACATCACCCTCGGTGAGCTTATAAAGCACAGGTGTCTTCTCAGGAGAATAGCTGCCCGAGAGCTTTCTGATTATAGCCTGGGGAGTCAGCTCGTTCTCAACGCAGCCTCTTCTGCCGCAGGCACATCTCTCTGCTGCATTGGGATCGATTATCATCTTGTCCACGAATCCTGTACGGTTATCGTAGGAAACTATAGGATCGTTCAGATTGGTAACTACGAAGTGCATGGTAGTACCGTACTGAAGGAATGCGATGTTGTGACGGTTGGGGTCCTTGGTCTTGAGGAAATCGATATTCGCCATAGCGGTGCCCTTTACCGAGTTATCGAACACAGCCGGCAGATTGGTCTGCTTCATAACGTATTCCTTGATCTTGGAATAATCGGGAACACCGTCAACAGCTTCGATCTCCAGTCTCTCGTACATAGTCGGGAAAACGCCGAAGCCTATGCCGAGTATGGAACTCTTTTCAAGGCAGTTGTCTGCCATTACTTCACGGATGGAATTCTCAACGAACTCAAAGATCTCCTTGCGCTCTGTCTTCTCGTTGACATCGCAGTTGCGCTTGTCGAGCACATCACCCGAAAGAGTGGACAGTCCGACCGATACCACATCTTCCTCGATGGTAACGCCCACCGCGAACTTATAATGGTGATTGATGTCGATCAGTATCTTCTTTCTTCCGCGGGGAGCCTTCTCGGTAACGTGCTTATATTCACCGATCTCCTGTATGATCCCCTGCTCGATCATTTCATTTGTGATGATGGTGACCGCTGCTCTTGTCAGTTCGAGCATACCTGCTATGTCTATACGGGACGTAGGTCCGCGCTGCTTCAGGATCTTCAGTACCTGCATCCTGTTTCTTCTTTTAAGGTCCAGCTTACTAATACCATGCTGCTCCATATATGATCCCTCCGATACAAATTAATATAGCTGAAAAAAATATAAGTCTTGATCTTGTGATATCCGTTCAAGCAATCAACGTAACGACACGGATATCTGCTGTTTAAAATTATAACTTGAATATATGAACTCCATGTTAACTCTACGTAACAAATGAACAAAACATTTTGTTTTTTCAGAAATTTTTTTTGCCTTTGCGACATTTCCTCTTGACAAAGATCATTCAATGGTGTATAATGATCCCATACTTTAAACCGTTGAAGAAGAGTAAGTAATTTGCGAGCTTCGGTTCACAGAGAGCTGCCGTTGGCTGGAAGGCAGTATCCGATACGCAGATGAATGGACTTCTGAGGGTGACCGAAAGCCGCATTTATCCGGCGAGTAGCAGTCAACGGGTGTTCTGCCCCCGTTACCAACGCAGGCTCATATGTCGGTATGAGCGCCGAGAGGACGCATACGCGTCAATTTGGGTGGCACCGCAGGAAATTCACCTGTCCCGAAGTTTTGTCGGGACGGGTTTTTTATTTTATTCTGAAAGGAAGTATTTACTATGAGCAAAGAGATACCTTACAAGATCTATCTTGAAGAAAGCGAGATGCCCAAGCAGTGGTACAACGTGCGTGCCGATATGAAGAACAAGCCGGCTCCCCTGCTTAACCCCGGCACTCACGAGCCTATGACTGTTGAGGAGCTTTCAGCTGTATTCTGCCGCGAACTCGCCGAGCAGGAGCTTGACGACAAGACCCCCTATATCGACATCCCCCGGGAGATCCTGGACTTCTACAAAATGTACCGTCCCTCTCCCCTGGTAAGAGCTTACTGCCTTGAAAAAGCTCTGGGCACTCCCGCAAAGATCTACTACAAATTTGAAGGCAACAACACTTCGGGCAGCCACAAACTGAACTCCGCTATCGCACAGGCTTACTATGCCAAGAAGCAGGGCCTCAAGGGCGTTACCACCGAGACAGGTGCAGGTCAGTGGGGAACCGCGCTCTCTATGGCTTGCGCATACCTCGATCTTGACTGCAAGGTATATATGGTAAAAGTAAGCTATGAGCAGAAGCCTTTCCGCCGCGAGGTAATGCGTACCTACGGCGCAGACGTTACTCCCTCACCCTCCAACACCACAAAGGTCGGCAGAGAGATCCTCGAAAAGTTCCCCGGAACAACAGGCTCCCTCGGATGCGCTATCTCCGAAGCAGTTGAAGTCGCTCTGAACACCGAAGGTTACAGATACGTTCTCGGATCAGTGCTTTCTCAGGTACTTCTGCACCAGAGCGTTATCGGTCTTGAGGCTATGGCAGCCTGTGACAAATACGACATCAAACCCGATGTTATCATCGGCTGCGCAGGCGGCGGTTCAAACCTCGGCGGACTTATCTCTCCTTTCATGGGCAGAAAGCTCCGCGGCGAGGCCGACTACGAATTCATCGCAGTTGAGCCTGCAAGCTGCCCCTCACTTACCAGAGGCAAGTACGCATATGACTTCTGCGACACAGGTATGGTTTGCCCCCTTGCAAAGATGTACACCCTCGGCTCGGGATTCATTCCTTCCGCCAACCATGCAGGCGGCCTGAGATATCACGGTATGAGCTCGGTAGTATCCCAGCTCTATGATGACAAGCTCATCACCGCAAGAAGCGTTGAACAGACCTCGGTATTCGCTGCCGCAGAGCAGTTTGCAAGAGTAGAAGGCATCCTGCCCGCTCCCGAGAGCAGCCACGCTATCCGCGTAGCTATCGACGAGGCTCTCAAGTGCAAGGAAACAGGTGAGGAAAAGACCATCCTCTTCGGTCTGACAGGTACAGGTTACTTTGATATGGTAGCATATCAGAAGTACAATGACCACGAGATGTCCGACTACATCCCCTCCGACGAGGATATCGCAAAGAGCCTTTCCAATCTCCCCAAGTTCTGATATCAAAGAATATAAAAAAGCCACCCGAGGGTGGCTTTTTTGTTTCCGATATTATTACCGTATACAGATATAACCCATATATCCGAAATAGACTGCGGTCATGACCGCACCTTCCCAGCGTGTGAGTTTCAGCTTTGACGCACAGAAGATCAGTGTGAGTATGCTCATGGAGATCAGTGCTGCACAGTCAACAAGGTTCTCGGTAACAAATGCGATAGGCGAGATAGTAGTCGCAATACCCAGTACAAAGAGGATATTGAAAATGTTTGAGCCTATGACGTTGCCCAGCGCAAGGTCTGTTTCACCGTGTTTTGCAGCAACGATAGATGTACACAGTTCGGGAAGGCTGGTGCCCAGCGCCACTATGGTAAGTCCGATGACGTTATCCGAAATACCGAAGGATCTTGCGATCTCGGATGCCGAGTTTACTACCATCCTGCCGCCGAAAGCTATAGCTGCGGCTCCGCCCACTATGAACAGTGCGCACTGCCAGAATTCAAGGATCTTGCCTTCGAGTTCTTCCTCTGTATGCTCGGATTCTCTCGACTTCTTGGCTTCCAGAACGGTATAAGCCATAAATCCAACGAATGCCGCAAGGAGGATTATACCCTCGACTCTGTCAACGCTCTTTCCTGCGATGCCGAATACCATCAGAAGCACCGCGGCCGAGACCGAGAACGGGAACTCTCGCATCAGCGTGAGCTTTTTTATCGAGAGCGGCGACACCATAGCGCACACACCGCAGACGATCATAAGGTTGAAAATATTTGAGCCAAGCGCATTGCTTATCGCCAGATCATTCTTGCCAGCCAGCGCCGCACTGACGCTGACCGATGTCTCAGGCAGCGATGTACCCATCGCCACCACCGTCAGACCGATCACCATAGTCGGTACTCTCAGACGTTTTGCCAGTCCCGAACTTCCGTCAACAAAGAAGTCGGCACCTTTTATCAGCAGGATAAAACCTGCTATCAGAATCAAATACTGCATTTTGCTTATCTCCGATCAATTATTTATGGACCTGTCGGGGCGGTGTCATTACCTTTCAATGCGAGGTAATCCAGCTGATTGCTGTACTCATCCACCAGGCTGTCCCAGGTCTTCGCGGATTCGGAAGGTTTCAGAGAATAGGCTATGATCTCTGATGCCGAGCGTCCCGCCTCATAGGATATGCCCTCTGCACAGCTGATGACAGGTGCTTCCTCTGCAAGAGAGATAAGTCTCCGCCGCATGGCTATCATGTCATCGTTCCAGCCCACATCCTTTTTAAGGTGCTCCTCGTAGTCGGCGCGGTCAAATTCAAGAGCTGCTTTTTCACATTCAAGGTAAGCCGCAGCAGCCTCGGGATCCTTTGAACACTCAAGTATATGGTATCCCCTGACAGTTGCACCTATCTTCGGGGATGAACTGTCAGCAGACGGCGCAGGCATGAACATCAGGTCATCGAAGGATACCCCCTCGAAAAGTCCTCTGCCGCCTTCGGGATCTTCCAGCTGCGAAAGCTCGGCTGTCATGAACAGGAGGTAGCCGTCGGTAAGCGTCTTGACTTCCACCTCGCCTGCATACAGTCCTGCCTGCCCGAGAGAATACATAAATTTCTGAGTATCGCGCAGCTCGTCCCTGTCATAGTAGGTGACTACCTCTCCGCCAGACACTCCGAACAGCGGAAAACCGCTGCCCTCGGAAAGCGCCTCTGCGGTATATCCGCCGCCGAGAGCCTTTCTTCCCAGCGAAGACCCCGTGAAGGATCTGCACAGGCGGTCAAAGGCTGTCTGATCCCATTTTCCGCTGTTAAAGATCTCATAGGGATCGTCTATCTCCACATCCTTGACGGTGCGGTTGTCATACACAAGAACGAATCTTGGCAGTGTCTCTATGACCGCCGTGTAGTGCTTGTCCTTGACCATAAAGCAAGATGCGCTCTGCTCAGTATCCTTCCAGAGTTCCGAACCCGTGTCGATATAATCGTCTATGGGCATAAAGAGATCGCTGATCACGCCTTTCGGGAAAGTGTCCATCTCATCGGCAGCCATAAGATCGGGTGCCTCGCCCGAGTTCTTCATCTCTGACAGCTTCTCATAACGCTCATCCCCCGACACAAAGACATACTCAGCCTTTGCACCGTACTTTTTCTTAAAGAATTCGGCAGCTTCCGGCGTGACATTCTGTCTGTAAGGATCCGCCTTCTGAGTGGCGAGTATCCTTACGGTATTGACCTTTATATCGCGCTTTCCGAGCTTGTCCAGTACTTCCTGCTTTTCGTCCTTCGTCTCCGAGGAACTGTCCCCGGCTTCGGAAGACGGATCATTCTCCGAAGTCTCCGAACTGTCATCGGGAGCACTGCTGCTGTCAGCAGCGGAGTCCGCCTTACGGCTGTCGGCTCTTTCCGCGCTGCTGTCTCCGTCGCCGCAGGAGGCTGCGCTCACCGAGAGCACAACTGCCGCCGCAGCCGCAAGAAGACGTTTGGTAAGTTTCATTTCATCACTTCCGTTAAGCTTTAAGCATAGATAAAGTCATTTATCTTTCCGTATACGTCCCTGATCTGATTGAGCAGCTCTACAGCTTCGTCAACTTCCTTTTCGGACATACCGATCTGATTTGTCATGGAATCTATGAAAGCCTGCTCATCTGAATCTATATCCGAATCGGAAAGAAGCAGCGAAGCAGTCTCGATAAGGATCATCTTGAGCTCTGCTTTGGTCGAGATCTCAAAAAGCTTTGCAGCAAGCTCGGAAACCGGATATCTTGCTTCGTAGCGGACAGCTATGTTCATCTCGTCGCAATAGAGATCTATCATCAGTTTCTCATTAGCATCAAAATCACCGTTAGCATTTGAAGCGTGGATGCAAAGATCAAGGAAAAGCTCCTTCTGTTCATTTGAAAGTCTGTTAAGATACATTTATATTTCTTCCTTTCCAAAATTTTTATATCAGTTCGGCATAGAGAACGCCTGATTTGTCAGGTGAAGGCACTCTCTGCGATTTTATGTCGATATCTCTCAGTTTGTTAATTATACCTGCGGCATGATCCTGAGTAACATTTCTTGCGATGATGACATTTGAATCGCTCCTGAGCTGTTCGAGGATAGCCGTGGTCTGGTCTGCGGTAATGGGCAGCAGTTCGGGGAGCTTGTCACCCAGCCTGTAACGGTAAGAGAGGTAGCTCTTTGCGTCACCCCTGAGCAGAACGTCAAAAGTCTCACCGTGATACTCGAAGCCCTTGTTTTCGCAGTAAGCCGCAGCCTTTTCCATTTTCAGGCGGAGTTCTTCCTCATTGATCTCGGGGAACTGACCCTCCGCAGGCGGATTTTTGATCAGCTTGACTCCGCACATCTCATACAGCAGCATAGCGAGCTGTGTGGTGTTCTGTGTGGCGAAACGCTCGGTATCCGTGAATGTGCTCCACTCTGTTCTGCCGAACTTCTCGAAGAACTGATCCAGCACGCTGAGGTGTTTCTCGTAAATTGCCCTCACGGAAGCAAGAGCATTGGTATACTGCTCGGCAGTATTCTGAAGCTTGTCGTAGAAGGCAAAGTCCTCGTTGATCTTCTGCTCCTTCTCGCGCATATCGCTCCAAGCATTCTCGGCATCTTCCGAAACAGTGAGCGCCGCACGGTTCACCAGCAGATAGCTGCCTGCATTGAGTCCCTTGTCGCTGAGGAACCATTCGGGCTCGTGGGAAGCTTTCCACAGCGCCTTCATATCGTACTCCATAAGCTTGACGTTGGAGAATGTCAGCTTATCGAGCTTTGGCTCGCCCTGTACCCTCTGCAGTCTTGCGATGATCCCCGAAAGGCTGCGCAGTACCGTGAGCTGTTCTTTCTCCAGTGCCGATACTGCTTCTGTGCAGTCGGCCTCCTTGATGCGGAGCTTCTCGAGGTTGCCGTTATGTCTCTTAACGGCCTCTTTGATCGAGATCTGGTTGTTTTTCGACCCGCCTCTCAGTCCTGCAAGGCTGCCGATAAAAAATGGCAATGGCATATTTTTCTCCTCCTATAATATTAGTTTCATTATTGTCAGTTAGTGAGCAGCTGTTTTCTTTTACTCTCTGCGATCAGCAGCTCATCGAAGTTTTCTCTGCCGAATGTCCTGACATCCGCCCCCTGATAACGGTCAGGGGAATATCTCGTTTCGGGACATAGCTTTACCCTTCTCGGAGAATGGAGCACCACAAAGCGGAACTTCTCCTCCTCGGGACTTCTCTGAAATATGTTCATTATACGGAATCTCAGCTTGAGATAATCGTTCTTCTCGGCATCCGTCACCAGTGATCCGAAATACGCTTTCTCCTTTTCGGTGAAAGGTATCATCATGGTGAGCTCCTGCCTTCTCTTTTCGGCGGCCTGCTTGTCCGACTCCATCTTATCGAGACGCTGCTGCTTCAGTTCCACGAACTTTCTGCACTCGTAAATATCAGTGGTATAGACCGCCTTATGTACGGTATAAAGGGCAAGCGCATCCGTCAGAGCGTTATGGAAGGCACCCGTTGCAGGCACGTAATCAAATGCGGAAGCCAGATCCTTGATGTTTATTGCCTGAGGCAGCTGCATCTTCCTGATGGTCTCACTCTGTATATCCTTTACCATTCCCAGTACTTTTGCAACATTGGCTGAGGATCTTCCCGCACGCTTATGCTGCCTTATATCCGAGGTGAGAGCAGGACGGTCAAAGTTGCCCCACACGCCCACCGTTCCGACGCCGCAGCTGCGCAGCAGATCCAGCACCTCGCCCATAACGTCATCGGAATCGGGCGAAGCATCTATCTCATCCTGAGACAGCTTCGTCAGTTTTCTGCACTGTTTGGTAAGCTTTCTGTATATATTCGGCCGTGATGTGCGGTAAAACGTCTTGATGATATTGTACGAACTGTCGCATATGACAAGCCCGACGCTCAGCAGTTCGCTGAGTGCTTTATCGTTATAGAACCCGCAAGTGAATTCAAAATCCGCAAAGCAAAGGTTCTCAGATCCGATCATTATTCAGTGCTCACCTCCCGTTTTAATGCTGATGCATATATACTCATATTAAATATATCACATATAGCGTGAAATTTCAAGTCCAAAGTTCGGCAGAATGTCAAAATTTTACCATATCTCTTGAACTTCCGACAGTTATGTGTATAATATAGTATGGATAATAACGCACAGTTGTTGTCCATATTATCGAAACGGAGTGACTTTTACGGACGCAGGGCTGCTCATAGGCAAACAGATACTGATAATGTTCATCATACTCTTTATTGGACTTTTTTGCAGTCTGAAGGGTATGATAACCAAAGAAGGCACCAAACAGCTCTCCACCATAGAGCTGCATATCGTCAACCCCCTGCTCATAATAATGTCCTTCCAGATAAAACCCGACAAAGCTCTTGTGGGAGGGCTGCTGTGGTCATTCGGACTGTCGGCGGTTTCTTTCACTGCTGCGATACTCCTCACCACTTTGACCATATCCAAAAAGCGTGAGGACTTCGACATCGAAAGATTTTCCTCTGTCTACTCAAACTGCGGATTCATGGGCATACCGCTGATAAGCAGCATCTACGGTCAGGAAGGCGTGCTCTATCTGACAGGGTATATAACCCTGTTCAATCTGCTGGTGTGGACCCACGGATATATGGAAATGAAGGGTGAAAGGGATTTCTCCTCGCTTATGAAAGCCTTTCTGAACCCCTCGGTAATAGCCGTGTTCATAGGTCTGATATTCTTCGTCACAGGCATAAAGATACCTTCTATACCTGCGGCATCTTTTGATTACATATCCGCGATGAACTCACCCCTCGGCATGATAATAGCGGGCGCAGCCGCTTCTCAGACCAACTTTTTAAAGGCACTGAAAAACAAGGGACTATACCTCGTCATAGCGATGAAGCTGCTGATCGTACCTGCGGTGTGCTTCGCAGCCATGCGGTTCCTCGGTGCCCCCGATATGGTCCTCATCGTAGTGACAATAGCCGCTGCCTGCCCTGCCGCTACCACCGGCACGATGTTCGCCGTGCTGTTCGACAAAAAGCCGGAACGCTGCTCGGAATACTTTGCGGTGACAACGCTCCTGTCGGGACTGTCTCTGCCTCTGATCACCATGCTGGCTACAAGGCTGTGCTGATCGCAAAATGTCGGTTCCTGCAGAATTTACAGACCGTTAATAACTTTTTTGCCCGTTAAAGCCAAAGATATCTTGGAGATAGCGAACCGTCTCAAACAAAGAAACAGGAGATCAAAACATGAAAAACACCAAGAAACTAAAAAAACGCATCATCGCACTGACAGTTACCTGCGTGCTGATGCTCACCCTCTTCGGGCGGCTGATACCCAGAGCCGCTGCGGCAGACAACGGTCAGCCTCTCCTGACCGAAAAGCAGATCATAACCAAAGCCTGCGAACTGCTGGGCGTAAAATACGAACTGGCAATGAAAGGCGCCTCGGATTTTTACGCAACATACATCTACGGCAGAGACGTGATCGAGACCACAGGTATCGACTGCACGGGACTTATATTCTGGGTGCTGGTATCACAGAACGCAACAGTCAAACACACCGATGATGCAAACAAGAGTCTCAACGAATTCCCCGTGCCGCTGGCAACATACTACTGGCACAACGGCTATTCCCCATACAGCGATCTGGTGCTGAACGTCGGCGGCAGGACTGCCGAGATCCCCGTAACGAGGAACAAATACGATACCTATGACAAGGATTACTACAATGCCGACAACGGCGGCTTCATAGATCCCGGCTCGGCTGTCATAATGAAGACCGAAGATCCCTCTGACGAACACGGCTGGATCTACATAGGCTATGCCGAGGGCGGCAAGCAGGGCATCAAGGATCTGCTCCAGAAAAAGTACGGCATCACAGGCATCAAAGACGAGGACATCGTCTACAACATAAAAGAAGGAAACCACTGGAGAGTGGAATCAACCGCAAAGCCCAGATTTACGGGATATAACGTGCAGTTTTACAACGGCGGCAGGACTTCCGTAGTCACCCCGATCTACAAAACAGGGGTGGTCATCTCCAACCGCAGGACCTCAGCAGGCGGAACGTGTACCGGCACGGCAGTGTTCAAACTCGCAGGACTTACCCCGAAACCTGATGACTCCGCCGACTGATGAACAAAACAACATAAAAAGGAGCTGTTTCACGCAACAGCTCCTTTTTTGATATCGTTTTACCGTGCATCCTCGCCGAACAAAACGGTTATGTCACAGATCTCGGCATCGGTGCCGACACGCATGAACGGGCCGAATACTCCCACGCCAGAGGTCACTATCGACCACATACCGTCTTTCTGCAATACTCCGCAGCAGTTCTCCCACACAGAGCGCGTTATCAGCGTCAGAGGGAAGAGCTGACCGTCATGGGTGTGACCCGAAAAGTCGATGTCCGCACCTGCTTTTGCAGTCTCCGAAAGTTCATCGGGCTCGTGGGCTATGAACAGCACAGGCTTGCTCTTGTCCAGTCCCTCGGTAAGCTCTGCAGGTGTCTTTCTCGAGCCGTCATCCGTACCGGGTTTTGCAGCATCGCGCCTGCCCACAAGATAGAACTTGTCATCTATCAGCACGCTTTCGTCACTCAGCAGGTTTATCCCGGCCTTGTCCACGAACTCCCTCATCCGGGTGTCATTCGGGGGACTGCCGCTCCAGTTGAAGGTAAATCCCATAAGGATATCTTCGTCGATATCGTGATTGCCGTAAGTCGCCCATACTCCGTATTTGGATCTTATGCTCCTGAACTGAGCAGCTATCTCATCAGGATAATCAAGACCCTCTACCGAGTTGTCAAAGATATCACCTGCAAAGATGACGATATCCGGGGCGCAGGCGTTGATCTTTTCCACCATCTTGCTGATGTGATCCCTGCCTATGGCATAACCCATATGAGTGTCGGCAATAAGCACTACCCTGAGCTTATCCATGCCCTCCACCTGCTTATTGACGCTTACCACATACTGAGTGGTCTTGATCTGCCTTGCGTGTACCGCTCCGTAGATGCATACGGCTCCTGCCACCGTGAAGACGAAAACTCCTGCCGAAACAACACCGATGCGCGAAAACAGCTTTGTCTTCCTGAGCCTGGTGTTCCAGATGATGTATTTCAGCACCGTAAGGCCGATCAGGGTCATAAGGAAGTAAAGAATTATTCCCATCCAGTATGTCGAGAGCCGCCTTACGGCTATGGCAAATCCGCAGCGCGGAAGCAAGAAAGCAAGTATCGGCGACAGCGCAAGGAAAAGATAAGCCGTTGAAACAATAACGGAAAAGATCCTTCCGCTGAGTTTGCGCCAGATGTTGTTGAACCAGCGCAGCAGCCAGACTATTATAAACAGGTTTACGAGAATATAGCCCGGCAGAAGAAAAAGAAAGATCATATAGAAACTGTCCTCCGAGAATATGCCGTTACTTGTAAAGCGGCGTTGAAAGGTATCTGTCGCCCGTATCGGGGAAAAGAACAACTATGTTCTTACCCTTGTTTTCAGGCCTTTTGGCAAGTTCAACGGCTGCCGCCAGCGCAGCACCGGAACTAATACCCACAAGTATGCCCTCTTTTGTGCCCACGAGCCTGCCGTATTTATAGGAGTCCCCGTCCGATACAGCGATCACTTCACCGTACACGGAAGTATCCAGCACCTCGGGAACAAAGCCTGCTCCGATGCCCTGAATGCCGTGAGCTCCCGATTCTCCCCTTGAAAGCACCGCCGAAGTCTCGGGCTCGACAGCCACGATCTTCACATCGGGCTTCCTGCTCCTGAGATATCTGCCCACACCCGTGATAGTTCCTCCTGTGCCGACTCCCGCCACAAAGATATCAACACCGCCCTCGGTGTCTTCCCAGATCTCGGGACCTGTGGTGTCAAAATGAGCCTTGGGGTTGTCGGGATTGGAAAACTGCGCAGGGATGAAACTGTCGGGGATCTTTGCTGCCAGTTCCTCTGCCTTTTCGATGGCGCCTTTCATGCCCTTTCTGCCCTCTGTCAGCACCAGCTCCGCACCGTATGCCTTCATAAGGATACGGCGTTCCTCGCTCATGGTCTCGGGCATAACGATGATGACACGGTATCCCCTTGCCGCAGCCACGGATGCAAGACCTATGCCCGTGTTTCCGCTGGTAGGTTCGATGATAGTCGTGCCCTTGCTCACCTTGCCTGCCTTCTCGGCTTCGTCAAGCATCACCTTTGCGATCCTGTCCTTAGCCGAACCTGCAGGGTTAAGGTATTCGAGCTTGGCAATGATCCTCGCTCCCAGTCCCAGTTCCTTTTCAAGATTTGTCAGTTCAAGCAGCGGCGTGTGACCTATAAGCTCAGCCGCCGAAGCGTATATCTTTGGCATAAATATCCATTCCTTTCCGAAAAGTATGTCAGCTATCATTATACTCTATAAAAGGATATATGTCAACCAAAGCAATTAACAGTTGACAGTTGACAGTGTAGGATTACAATAGATGTGAGACAATTAAGAAAAAGCTCTTGACTAATGGAAAAAATCGTAGTATAATGTATAAGTTAAGGTGTAACTTTAATGCAAGGAAAGGATGTAAAGATCTATGGCAAAGTTCAGGAAGCTCGCAGCTCTGCTCGCCTGCGCAATAATGGCAAGCTCCGTTACGGGCTGTACCGATACCAAATACTCCGCTAAGATCGGCGATGACGAAGTCAAGGCCGGCGTGTATATCGCTTATCTCAGCAACATCATGTCCAATGAGATAACCACCCTCTACTATCAGGGCATCACCGAAAAGCCCTTCGATCAGCAGATCGACGGCGTGCCTCTCTCTCAGTATGTGAAGGACAACTCCCTCAAGAGCCTGAAAGAGTACTGCGCTATCACCAAGCAGTTCGAGGCTGAGGGCCTTACCATCACCGATGACGAGATGAAGACCATCAACACCAACCTCAGAACTTCGTGGGACAGCATGGGCAAGCTCTACGAGTACGAGGGCGTAAGCAAGGAATCCCTCAAGGAACTCTACCTCGTGTCCCTCAAGAAGGAAAAGCTCTTCGATCATTACTACGATAAGGGCGGCAAAGAGGAAGCTACCGATGATGAGCTCCAGAAGTATATCAACGAGAATTACCTCAGATACAAGATCATCACCTTCTATACCTCCGAGACCGATGAGGCTAAACTCGCCGAGGAGAAGGAGACCAAGCAGAAGCAGAGAGACGAGTTCTTCGATAAGGGCTCTAACCTCTCTTTCGCAGACTTCGATCAGCTGATCGAAGAGTATCAGGAAATGAACAAGACTACTACCGACAACAGCACTGCTAAGGATGACTCCTCTTCAAACGGAGACAGCGAGAGCAGCAGCGACGGTTCTTCTGAATCATCATCCGGGTCTTCTTCCGAATCATCTTTCGAGAGCAAGGACGATACTTCTTCCGATGCTTCCTCCGCCGATGATTCTTCCGACAGCGATGACAGTCAGGCAAGCGTTGACAGCTCCAATGACAACAGCAGCAAGGACGAAAGCTCCGTTCCCGACAGCTCCTCCGAGGATTCTTCCTCTCAGAAGCAGAACGACAGCTCCGAGCCCGACAGTTCCGAACCCGAAAAGGAAAAGGATCCTTACGAGAACGAAGTTGTAATGAACTTCGCCACCTATAAGGACGATACAGAGTCTCCTTCAGGCAAGCTCTATCAGTTCATCAAGGATCTCGAAGTCGGCAAGGTCGCCAAGTTTGAGAATGACTACGGCTACTATATCATCATCAAGGGCGATATCACCGAGAGAACCGATTACCTTGGAAACAACCGCGACACCGTGCTTCACGCCGCTAAGGACGAAGCATTCCAGACTATGCTCGATGGATGGGTAGGCTCCGCAAATATCACCATCAACGATAAGGCTATCAAGCGCTATACCCCCGAAGTCATCTATGACAGGATGAACGAGTATTACGAAAAGAACCAGACTACCAACTGATCCCTTAAAGAGGCTGCCCTAAACAGCCTCTTTTGATTTGTTGATACATTGATTTGATCAGGAGACATATTATGAAAAGACTTATTATCACCGCGGCTGCTCTGCTGATATGCGGATGCTCGGACGCAGATGATACCTCATCTTCCACAGGAACATCAGGCGTATCCGACAGCTCTGCCCCAGATACTTCTGTGATAACTACTACCACCGAACTGCCCGTGAACTCCGAACAGCCCGATGAAAGCAACCCTGTCACCACCTCTTCTCAGACAGTTACCTCTGCCCCCGCACAGACAACTACAAGCGCCTCTTCCGCAAAACAGAACGAGCCAATCACCGCCGACAGCCTCGGTTTCAAAAATGTGGACGGCGTCGGCAGCAAGTATGAGTTCACCTACGGCGGAGAAGTCTTCACCGCCATATATACCCCCGACAACTGGAAGATCATCGACTCCTATAAGATCGACAAGGAAGCCGATATCCTCCTGATATGTCAGATTCTCGCGGCAGAACACCCCGTCCACGGCAAGGATATGGTCTCCTACCGTACCCCCGATGATATGTCCGTGGAGTGGCAGCAGCATAACCTCGCATATAAGGTGCTCCCCTCGGATCACAAGTGGAAGAACAACGCTAAGGATGTCGACCTCGACCCCAAGGATCAGGGCAAGACCCTTTCGGAAATGTTCCTGTCAAGAGTCGAGCAGTGAAATATTCTCCCAATTTGGTTATGTATTGCTATAACCGAATTGTGAGAAAATATTTGACGTTTTCTCTTGAAATCCAACGGGAACTGTTGTATAATATAGAGTGAAATTTTTTACGGGAAGGATAGCTTTACAATGAGCACTACTAAGATCGGATTTGATAATGACAAATACCTCAAAATGCAGTCGGAGCATATCCGCGAAAGGATCCACAGCTTCGGCGGCAAACTCTACCTCGAGTTCGGCGGCAAACTCTATGACGATTATCACGCATCCCGCGTACTGCCCGGGTTCAGGCCCGATTCCAAACTCCAGATGCTCCTCCAGCTCAAGGACGAGGCAGAGATCGTTATCGTCATCAATTCGGGAGATATCGAGAAGAATAAGGTCAGAGGCGACCTCGGCATCACTTACGATGTGGATGTCATCCGTCTCTATCAGGTCTTCACAAAGATCGGGCTCTATGTAAGCTCGGTAGTGCTTACTCAGTATGAGGGTCAGCCCTCGGCAGACGCTTTCCAGAAACGCCTCGAAGCTATGGGCATCAAGGTTTATCACCACTACATGATTAAAGGCTATCCCTCAAACCTCCAGCTCATCATGAGCGAGGAAGGCTACGGCAAGAATGACTATATCCAGACCTCCCGTAAGCTCGTGGTCATCACCGCACCCGGCCCCGGAAGCGGAAAAATGGCTACCTGCCTCTCTCAGCTCTATCACGAGCATCAGCGCGGCATAGATGCCGGCTATGCAAAGTTCGAGACCTTCCCCATCTGGAATATCCCCCTGCGCCACCCCGTAAACCTCGCATATGAGGCCGCAACTTCTGACCTCAATGATGTTAATATGATCGACCCCTTCCACCTCGAAGCCTACGGCGAAACCACCGTAAACTATAACAGAGATGTGGAGATCTTCCCCGTGCTCAATGCCATGTTCGAGCGTATACTCGGCGAGTCACCCTATAAGTCCCCTACGGATATGGGTGTTAATATGGCAGGCAACTGCATCATCGACGATGAGGTCGTCAGCCGCGCCGCCAAGGACGAGATCGTCAGACGCTACTATGTGGCTCTCTGCGGAAGAAAAAAAGGCATCGTCTCCGATGAGGAGATCTATAAACTCGAACTGCTGATGAATCAGGCAGGCGTTACCACCGATGACCGCAAGACCGTCGCCGCCGCCCTTAAACGCGAGCAGGAGACAGGCGCTCCCGCAGCTGCTATGGAACTCCAGGACGGTACCATCATCACAGGTAAGACCTCCAATCTCCTCGGTGCAGCTTCCGCCCTGCTCCTCAATGCACTTAAATATTTCGGCGGTATCCCCGATGATGTCCTCCTTATGTCGCCTCAGGTCATCGAGCCTATCCAGAACCTCAAGATCAACCACTTCGGTAATAATAACCCCCGTATCCATACCGATGAGACACTCATCGCTCTGTCAATATGCGCAACCACCGATGAGAACGCACGCCGCGCTATGGAGCAGCTCTCCAAACTCCGCGGCTGTGAGGTGCATTCAACCGTTATCCTCTCCCCTGTTGATGAGAGAACGTTCAAACGCCTCGGCGTCAACCTCACCTGCGAACCTAAATTCAGCTGATATGTCTGTTAAGACCAAACTCGAAAACAACACCCTCACGGTTTTCCTTGAAGACAGGATAGACACGCTAAATGCTGCGGTTACGGAACGCGATATCTTCGCAGCATTGGATGAAAACAGCAGCTGCAGTCTGCTGATCGATGCATCTGATCTGAAGTACATCTCATCGGCAGGTCTGCGCATACTTATGAAACTGCGTCGGCACACAGGCAAGCCCGTAACGGTCTGCGAGGTCTCACCAGAGATATACAGCATACTCGAGACCACAGGCTTCACCGAACTGCTCGATGTCAGAAAACGTCTGCGCGAGGTCAGCGTCGAGGGTCTGCCGTTCATCGGCGCAGGCGCAAACGGCAGTGTCTACCGCCTTGACCGCGAAACGATCATAAAGGTCTACAATCCGCTGACCAATCCTCCCGAAAAAATAATGCGTGAGAAACAGTCTGCGATGCAGGCGTTCATTCACGGCATACCTTCTGCCATATCATTCGACATCGTGCGTGCAGGCGACAGACTCGGCCTCATCTACGAGATGATAGATGCCGTTACGCTCGGATCTTCAGTAAACGAGGCTCCCTATACTGCCTGTGACTGCGGAACAAAAATGGCAGATCTCCTGCTGAAACTGCACTCGACCGAGTTTGAAAGCGGCTCTTTACCCGATGCACGCATAAACCTGCACCTCTGGGCGGATGTAGCCGAAAAAAGCGGCTTTTACGAGCCCGACACGATCACAAAGCTCCGCAGGCTGATCGACAGCATACCTTCGCGCAGCACCTTCGTCCACGGCGACTTTCACCCCGGAAATATCATGGTAAAAGACGGCGAATGGATACTTATAGATATGGGCGATGCCTCGGTAGGACATCCGATCTGCGACCTTATCGGCGCATTTCAGATAATGAAGCTCGTCTCGCAAAACGCCGATTCAGGCGCTATGAGGTATACCGGTATGCCATCCGCGCTTCTGTCCCGGGTCTGGGATGCTTTTGAAAAACGTTATTTCGGCACTGATAATCCGGCACGGCTCGAAAAGATCGACGTCCTGCTCAGATACTATTCGCTGATACGCACCCTTGCAGGTGTAACATTCTCGGTGACTGTTCCGCCCGAAAAAAGGCCTGAGCTTACACGGCGCGTCCAGTCGTATTTCCTTGATGCTTACGACAAGTACGGCTTCTCCCTGCTTGACGAGTCAGGACTTTGATAATTGATAATGATAAAACGGCGGTACAGTCTGATCTGTGCCGCCGCTTGTGTTTTATTTCGTAATATAGCTGACAATTACATCGTACCAAACATCTGCAAGCTTTTTGTAGCCGTCAGCAGTAGGATGAATGCCGTCTATCATATCGGCCTTGGCGAGAGCTGTGCCTGCCTCAACAAGCCGGATACGTTTACCCTCAGCCTGTTTTTTCTTAACAAGCTCCCTGACCTTGGAATTGAATTCGTTGATGTATGCGTCGTATGTTGCCGCAAGATGTTCGCTGCCGCCGGCGGCAACAACATCAACAGGCGGGATCGGAGAAATAAAGATCATACCGTCTTCGGGCATCAGAGGGAAAGCAGCATCCAGCATGGCTTCGAGCCTGTCGGGTGCCTTTTCGATCTCATAACAGCCGAGGATATCGTTTGTACCGATCATTATTGTCAGCACATCGGGCTTGTATTTTTCAAGCCTTTCGGGCATGAACTCACCTATCGAAGGCTCGGGACCGCCGTTTATCATGTACCCCGAGTAACCCTCGTGATCGGGATCGTAGCAGTCGCCGCCCTGCCTGCTGCCGACAAAGTCAACATTGTCGGAGTAGCCGTTTTCTTCCAGCTTGTCGCAGAGGTACTTTCTGTAACCGCCTGCCATCCAGTAGCCGTGAGTTATCGAGTCTCCGAAAGTCATCAGCTTGATGTTCCTCTTGGCTTTTTCCGAAGACGAAGACTCATCCTCCGAGACAACGCTGTCAGCCTCCGACACAGCAGGAGCCTCATCGGCAGCCGATGAAGCAGCGGCAGACGAGACCGTGGTCAGCGCCTTTGAACTGTCATCCGAGGTTCCGCACCCGCAGAGGATCAGCGCCGCTGCAAGCATCGCAAACATGGATCTTCTCATATGTCTGCCCCCTCTATCTCACTGCTGATTATGCCGTACCAGAACTCGCCCATGCGGCGGTAGCCTTCCTCACTGGGATGAACACCGTCATGCAGGAGCTTTTTGTTCAGCACATCGTGGACATCGGCAAGACGGGCATCATAGCCTTTTATACAGAGCCTTTCCACTGTTTTTCTCACCTGATCGTTGTAATTCTCCACGCACTTGTCCATGCTTTCGGGAGTGAAATACTCAGCAGGGATGTAGGTGTTGTCATTGGCATCCATATCGGGGATGAGAGCTATGTAAAGCACTCCGCCGCCCATGCCCTCAAAGATACGCTCCGCAAGGCGTTCAAGACGCTCCCCTGCGGTGTCCAGCTTGTAAAGGCTGAGTATATCGTTGGTGCCGATCTGCAAAAGTGTGATATCAGGCTTGCAGGAAGCGAATATTCTGTCCATCTGTGACGAGATGCCTGCTCTGCCGCCTGTCACCGAATCGGGTATGTTGTCTATGGAAAAGCTGGAAAAGCCGCTGTGTGCATTGCTGTAACAGTCACCGCTGTAATTCACACCGACAAACTCCACTCTGTCGGCATAACCGTTTTTCTCCAGCAGACGGCAAAGCGTAAGCCTGTATCCGCCCTCGTACCAGAAGCCGTCGGTTATGGAATCTCCGCAGCACATTATCTTCATACTTATCCTCTCCGTTTTTCAGATTTAATTTATTATACCACCGTTGCGGAAGACTGTCAACAGCGAGGCAGGATCTCACTTTCCGCATACTGATGTGAAAAACGGTAATCCCCGCCGCAAAAGCCCTCCCGGACAAAAAACTTGACAATTCCGACAAAAGTATGTATAATGTATAAGTCCGAACAAAAATCTTGTTTTTTTGAAAGGAAAGTATTATGAAAAGCAGAAAGATTACAGCCGCAATGCTTGCAGCCCTTATGCTGACAATGTGCGGCTGCTCCGATGAAGACAACTCTGCTGCCGATGTTCCCTCGCTGACTACAACTACCACCACAGCAACCGAGGCAGCTCCCGACAGTTCCGAGGACTCTTCCCAGACAGAGACCACCACAACTACTACCACCACAACCACTACAACAACGACTACCACAACCACCACTACTTCTCAGACCACTACCACGACTCCTGCTCCCAAATCGAGCACCACTACCACTCTCCCGAATATTGACATCTCCAAACTGGGCGTTCAGCCCGAGACCTGTCAGAAAGTCGGGAACGTTCATGTCGCCGATATGAACCTGGGCGCACGTATACGTGTGCTGTTCCCCTTCTACGGCAACTATACCTACGGTGCAAATTTTGCCGCAATGGCTGACCTTTGCCAGCAGAAAGTCGGCTCGAATGTAAAGGTGTACACCATGGGTATCCCTCTTGCAGCTGCATTCTATATCCCCAAGAACAATCCTCCCGGATATACCGAGGAGCACGGCTGTATCCTCAACATAGGCAACAACCTGAAAAGCGGTGCTATAAACGTCGATTCCTATGCCGCACTTCTCCCCCACGTTGAGGAATATATCTATTCCCGTACCGATCACCACTGGCAGCCCCTCGGCGCATATTACGCCGCTCAGGAGTTTGCACGCCTCGCAGGTGTTCCTTTTGCAGACCTCTCGACCTATGAGAAGAAAGTACAGGAAAACTATGTAGGTTCAGGATATTATTACACCAATAATCTCCAGCTCCTCAAACAGTATCCCGATACTTTCACCTACTATAAGCCTTCCAACATCAACAACTGCACAGTTACCGACTACAACAACTGGTTCGGCGGTGCTGCCAGATCAACACTGTTCTATGAAGGCGGCGGAATGGGTTACTGCACTATCCTCGGAAGCGACCAGAAGATCACCGAGATCAAGACCGATGTCCACAACGGCAGAGTCCTCGTTATCATCAAGGACAGCTACGGCAATGCTCTTACTCCGTTCCTTACCGGCAGCTTTGAGAAGATATATGTAGTTGACCGCAGATACGTCAAGATCAAGTATTCCGATCTCTTCCAGAGAGTCGGTGCGACAGATGTTCTTTTCGGAATGTCTCTTTCGGGCTGCTATGCTCCCGACAGCATCAATCAAATGAAAAACAACCTCTGATAAAACAAAGATCCCCGTGTCCGATAAGAGCACGGGGATCTTTTTCATTATGATCATTAAACCTCAGCGATTACCTCTACCTCAACGAGAACATCCTTGGGGAGTGCTGCTGCCGCAACGCAGGAACGTGCAGGCTTAGAGGTGAAATACTCACCGTAGATGCCGTTGAATGCAGCGAAGTCGCTCATGTTCTTCAGGAAGCATACTGTCTTTACTGCCTTGTCCAGCGAAGAGCCTGCTGCCTCAAGAACTGCCTTCAGGTTCTTGCATACCTGATGTGTCTGCTCCTCGATGGTTGTTGCCTCAACTGCGCCTGTTGAAGGGTTGATAGCGATCTGACCCGAGGTGAATACCAGTCCGCCCACTACCTTAGCCTGAGAATAAGGACCGATAGCGTCCGGTGCGTTCTTGGTGTAAACTGTTTCTGCCATTGTCAATTCCTCCATTTTTATCTCCGAGACGGCTCAGCTAACGCTTCGCCTGTCCTTTGGTTCATGCTTTTCATTTCTGCAACGCTGTTTTAACTCCGAGACGGCTCAGCTAACGCTTCGCCTGTCCTTTGGTTTATGCTTTTCATTTCTGCGACGCTGTTGCAGGTGCCTGCTCTATTTCTCATTTCAGTGCGCGGGAAGTGAGCTCCGGATCATTCAGAGATAGTCTTTCACAAACTCATCCCTGATGTATTCAAGTGCTGCTCTCCTGCACGGAAAGTCCGTCCTGCGGGGCCAGCCTTCTTTTTCACGGCGGCGTGACCAGGTTATGTGGTATATCCTCCAGAGCTCCGAGCCGTCCTCTCCCACGGAGCAGAACAGCATATCGTCGCAGGAATCGCACTTTGCCTCAAGGGTGATGTCTCTGTTCAGTACGAAGGGATCATCCTCACCCAGCTCGGTGATGAGCTCCCTGACAAACGTTTCCTTTTTCGGGGGATCCCACCAGTTGAAATCGTCACCGTACTCCGCGGCCATGATACCAAGGAACTCGGCAGCGGTCATTTCATCGGTGATATTCATTTGTTCACGATCTTGAAGCCTGCGTCTGCAAGGGCTTTCCTGATCTCCATCTTGTGATTGTAGTCACGGGTCTCCATAACGATACGGAGGATGCAGTCGGTGATGTCGCTGTCCTCGCTTGCACGCTCGTGGTGGATAGATACTACGTTGCCGCCCAGCTGTGCGATGATCTTCGATACGCCCAGAAGCTGACCGGGCTTGTCTTCAAGCTGGATAGCCATTGTATCGCTCCTGCCCGACTTGAGCAGACCTCTCTTGATAACACGGGAAAGGATAGTAACGTCAATGTTACCGCCGGATACCAGGCAGACTACCTTCTTGCCCTTTACAGGCACCTTGTTGAACATTACAGCTGCAACCGATACAGCGCCTGCACCCTCGGAGATCAGCTTATGCTGCTCGATGAGGGCAAGAATAGCCGAAGACACTTCATCGTCTGTAACTGTCACGATATCGTCAACATACTTCTTGCAGTATTCAAATGTATTAACGCCCGGTTCCTTGACCTTGATGCCGTCAGCGATAGTCGCAACAGAATCGAGGCACTTGATCTTGTCCTCGGCGAGAGACTGCACCATCGAGGGAGCGCCGCTTGCCTGAACACCGTAGACCTTGATGTTGGGGTTGAGGGATTTAAGTGCGAAAGCCACACCCGAGATAAGTCCGCCGCCGCCGACAGGTACTACCACAGCATCCATATCGGGGATCTGATCCAGCAGTTCAAGACCGATGGTGCCCTGACCGGCGATGACGTTCTCATCGTCAAAGGGATGGATGAATGTATAGCCGTACTCGTCACGCAGCTGGAGAGCCTTATTGTAAGCGTCATCGTAAACGCCCTCAACGAGACATACCTCAGCACCGTAACCCTTTGTGGCCTCGACCTTGGAGATCGGTGCTCCGTCGGGCAGACAGATTATGGACTTGATGCCGTTCTTTGTAGCCGCGAGAGCAACGCCCTGAGCGTGGTTTCCTGCCGAGCAGGCAATAACGCCGTGGCTCTTCTCCTCATCAGAAAGCTGAGAGATCTTGAAATAAGCGCCCCTCACCTTGAATGAACCTGTTATCTGAAGGTTCTCGGTCTTGAGGTAAACATCTGCCTCGGGGTTGATCTTGGGTGCCTTGATGACCTCAGTCTCCCTGATAACAGCCTTCAATACATGCCTTGCGTGATAAACCTTGTCAAGAGTTAACATAACGAAACATTCCTTTCCTAATTATGTTCATTGCGGATATTTTGACGGGGGGTTATTCAGGAAATAAAAAAAGCTCCCCTCCGAATTACAGAGGCGAAGCCTTGGCTCCGTGTTACCACTCTGCTTGCACGGGCATAAATGACCCTTGCACAAGGTCTGCTGCGTGCCGCTCTATCCTCATATAACGGTGAGCACCGTGCCTTTCTACGGACGATCTTTCCGAACGTCTTTCGGCGGCAGACTCGGGAATGATACAGCTAAGCTGTCCGCCGCCCGATTTTCAGCTCCCTCGGGCTCTCTTGGTTGGACAATACGCTTCGCACGTTTCCGTCATAGCCTTTTTTGATATTAGTGTAACATATATTATAAACCCGAAAAACGCCTTTGTCAAGGGGGCGAAACAGCAATTTTTGTAAACATTTGCAATTTTATTGACTTTTTAATGAAAATAAGGTATAATAGGTAGTGTGTCCTTACATATACATATGATATAAAAAGGACCGATTTTGTTCTGCGATGAGGGGTCATTTGCAGATCGAAAGGGGAACATATGGACAAAGGCTTCAGTATAAAAAGCATAAAGAAGTCTGCTGTCATCAGCCTGAAAAGAAACTTTGTCGCCTGCTTTGCAGTCTGCTTTGTGATGGTGTTCATCGCGGGTCAGTACGGCGGCTCGACACAGTTCATCGCAAGCTATGATATGCAGAACGTTGCCAACCTGCGTGTTGACAACACCGCAAAGCGTGAGATCATCGAGACCATGAAGCGTGAAGGTCTCACTGCCGAGCAGGCATCAGACAGATTCAACGTCAACGATGTGGGCGCAGTCAAGAACTGGGAAATGATGTATGACGAGTTCGGCCCGAACTCTCTCAACGCCAAGGAGCTTACCTTCTTCCATTCGGGAAACGAAAGCTCAAACTGGGCGATCATAGACAATACCGTCAGCCTGATCTCGGGTAAGGACAGACCTATCACCGCATTTGTCAGCGAAAATTCGAGGCGGCATGAGCAGAACATCTCCGATGCCTTCGATATGGTCACCAAGGAGTATTCACCGCATTTCCAGGTGCTCAATGCCATACTCGCTTTCTTCTCGGATATGTCTCCGTGGGATATCACCGTCACTTGCGCAACTTCACTGTTCTCGGTGCTCGTTGCGATCTTCGTAGCCGATACGCTCATCATAGGCGAGCGCAGGTTCTTCCTCGAAAACAGAGCCTACCGCCGCACAAATATCGGACGTATGGGCTTCATGTTTAAAGAGCGTTTCTTCAAGCCTCTCAGAACCATATTCCTTATGCACTTCTACCGCGGACTGTGGTTCTTCACGATAATCGGCGGCTTCTATAAAACATATGAGTACTATATGATACCTTTCATTCTCGCAGAGAATCCCAACATCGAGACCAAAAAGGCATTCACCCTCTCGAAGGAAATGATGAAAGGTCATAAGTTCCGTACCTTCCTTATGAATGCATCCTTCCTCACATGGGAAGTGCCGATAGTTGTAGGCTCTGCACTGATCGGTATGTTCGCATTCGGCGAGGATATGCGCTTTGTGGGCGGTATAATAGCCTATATCGGCCTCGGCGTTTCAAGGATCGGATTCCTCAACTGCTATAAAACAGCCTCGGATGCCGAGCTCTATATCGTCCTCAGACGCAAAGCCATCGCCGCAGGCGTCCCCTGCTGCGAGGAGTTCTGCGACCGCTGCCTCGACCCCGAGACCCTCGGCGAAGACGATACCGAGTACGATACCCTCGCAGGCAGGATGACCGCCGCAAAGATCCGCGAAAGCGAGATCTATCCCGGCGCTGCCCTCAGAGGTACCGAGTATACCGGACTTACAAGGAAGAAAATATTCGTCCGCCACGACTACAACCGCAGCTATAAGTTCACATCCCTGGTGATGATATTCTTCTCATTCTCCATAATCGGCTGGTTCTGGGAAGTATTCATCCATATAATCGAGGACGGCGAACTCATCAACCGCGGCGCACTCCACGGCCCCTGGCTCCCGATCTGGGGCATAGGCGGTACCTCCGCCGTGGTGTTCCTCAAACGCTTCCGCAGCAGACCCGAATATACTTTCACACTCATCGCCCTCGCAAGCGCCGTGTTTGAATACATCGTCAGCTGGTACTTTGAAAAGTACAAGGGCCTCCAGTACTGGAACTACCACGGCTACTTTATGAATATCAACAGCCGCATCTGCCTCGAAGGCGTTGTGGTGTTCGGTTTTGCCGGCATCGCCGCAGTTTACCTCTTCGCCCCCATAGTCGATGACATAGCGTCTCATATCCCCGTGAAGATCAAACGGGGGATCTGCGTGGCTCTGCTGGTCATCCTCGCATTGGATGTGGTCTATTCCTTCGGTCATCCCAACGAGGGCAAGGGCATCACAGACTACGCCGCGAATGTTGTTGAACTTTCACAAAATGAGACAGGCAATTTTATAGGATAAGCACTTGTGCTTTTAAACAAATTGTGATATAATAAAGCTTGTGAGATCAAATACTCAAGGAGGGAAAACCTTATGGAAAACAGGATTCAGACTATCGAATGTCCCAAGAACCGCCGCATCAAGATCGATATAATCCCGGGACATTTCGCTACCAACCACTCTCACGTCAACTTCTATGTTGATATGACCTCTATCAAAACAAGCCATAAAATGGCTCGTGAGGCAGCAAAAGAACTTGCAGCCGCCCGTGTCAATACACATATAGAGACCATAATCTGCCTTGAAGGCACCGAAATGCTCGGCGCTTTTCTCGCTGAGGCTCTCGGCGATCAGGGCATCAATAAGGGCGAGGATATCTCCGTGGTAACACCCGAGCTCAATATGAACAATCAGATGATCTTCCGTGACAATACACAGAAGAAGATCTGGGGCAAACAGATACTGCTCCTCATCTCCTCTGCTTCTACCGGTAAGAGCATCGACAGAGCCATCGATTGCCTCCAGTACTATAACGGCAACCTCGCAGCAGTCGCTTCAATATTCTCGGCTATCAAAGAATCCCACGGCGTTCCTGTGGATGCTGTGTTCTATTCCGAGGATCTCCCGAAATACGACAGCTACCGCTCCACCGACTGCCCGATGTGCAAGAGCGGCCAGAAGGTCGATGCGCTCATCAACAGCTTCGGCTACTCAAAGATCTGATAACGTACTATAGGGGCGCTCTTGCGTGAGCGCCCGTTTTTATTGAATACCGATCGGAGGAAAACAAATGGAAGAAAATAATCAGACAAAAGGAAATATCGCCCTGGGCTTCGTCCTGCTGAAAGACGCAAACTTCGACTGGCCCCGCTTTAAACATAACCTCAAAGAGGACTGGGGCATCACCTTCAATGACGAGATCAAGGACGGCGCCGTGGTCTTCCAGGCTGACGGCATGAACTGCGCCTGCTCGCTGCTGCCTACTCCCGTGCCCAATCAGGAGGCAGAAAACTGCGCTAAGAATAACCTGCTGTGGAAAGACGGCGCCGAAGAAGTTGCAAAGCACGCAGCTCACGTTATGGTGGCAGTCATGCAGCATGACGATCCGCTCGACCAGCAGATCATGCTCTGTAAGCTGGCAAGCTCCGTGCTCAAACTCAAAAATACAATCGGATTCTATAAGAACCCCACCGTATATGAGAGGGACTTCTTTATCGAGACTGCCGAGAATATCAAGGAAAATAAACCGCCCATACCCCTTATGGTATATGTCGGTATGTATCTGACCGAGAACGCAGTCCTCAATGCATTTACATTCGGCATGAGATTCTACGGCTATGAGGAGTTCGAGATCATCGGATCAAAGGCTCAGCCTCAGGAACTCTACGGATTTATGCTCTCGGTGGCTCACCACGTTATCTGGGACGAGCAGCCTCTCAACGAAGGCGATACCATCGACCTCACCGATGAGATCTCCCTCAGCGTTACCAAGTCCAAAGCCGTCAACTTCGACGGTGACAGCATGAAGATCAATTTCAAAGTCTGATGTCATAGACAGCCCCGAAAGGGGCTGCTTTTTTGTTTAAAAAAGCACTTGTAATCCGCTTGGTTTTGTGCTATGATTAGTATGTATATTTATACCACCGAACGGAGGATACCCCATGTTTCAAATACTGGCAGATACCGAAGAAACAATAGTCCAGAACGTATATACACCCTTCTCTCTGAAGGTGCATCTTATATTCTGCATACTCGCTACAATACTCTATGCCGTGCAGTACCGCAGGAAAGGCTCCGTACATTACCTGTTCCTGATGGCTGCGATCGACGCCACCTTCATCACGCAGTTCTGGACCTCAGTGATAGCAAGAACCCTGCTCGGCATCGCCGAGATCGTGCTGATAGGTCTGACTATATTCTATCACGTAAAGTTCTATAAACAGCAGAAAGCCGAACTCGAAAGAAAGATCGAAGAACGTAAGGCTGCACAGGCCGCCGAGGAAGCCGCCGCAGAAGCAGACAGCGATATAGTCGGCAGTGCTTTTGATGACTGAGGTGATACCATGAAACTCGTTATTCTCGATTCGGAAACCGTCACAAGAAACGATGTCTCCCTCGACGGTATCACTTCCCTCGGAGATACAAGCGTTTACGGATATACCCCCAACAGCGAAGTCGCACAGCGTATCGGCGATGCCGATGCCGTGATCTGCAATAAGTGCCTCGTCACAAGAGAGGTCTTTGACGCCTGCCCCAATCTGAAATACGTGGGGCTCTTTGCTACAGGATTCAATAATGTTGACCTCAGAGCCGCCTCGGATCACGGAGCTGTGGTCTGCAATGTACCAAGCTATTCGACAAACGCCGTGGCTCAGCATACCTTCGCATTCATACTCCACAGATACAATAAAGTCGCCGAGTATGACCGCACAGTCGATAACGGCGACTGGATAAACTATAAACTCTTCACCTATTTCGGCATACCTACCTTTGAACTTGCCGGCAAGACTATAGGCATCGTAGGTTACGGCTCCATCGGCAGACAGGTGGGTGCTATAGCAAGAGCATTCGGTATGAATGTGGTCACCTATACAAGAAGCCCCAGGAAAGTCACCGACGGTACACCCTGCCTCAGCCTCGATGAACTTCTGAAAGTCAGCGATATCGTCACACTGCACTGCCCCCTGTATGAGGACAACGCCAAAATGATAAATGCCCGTGCCCTCTCCCTGATGAAGCCTTCTGCACTGCTGATAAATACAGCAAGAGGCGGACTCGTTGACGAACAGGCTCTCAGAGAAGCACTGGATAACGAAGTCATCGCAGGTGCCTGCATAGATACCCTGACATATGAACCGATGAGAGAGGACTGCCCCCTCTATAAGGCAAAGAACATCACGGTGACACCACATATCGCATGGGCACCGAAAGAGACCCGTGAACGCCTGCTGGAAAAGGTGGCTGAGAACCTGAAAGCGTGGATAGACGGCAAACCAATAAACGTTGTAAATAAATAACACAGTATAAAAGTGAGGAAAGTATAATGGGAAACGAAAGAAAAAGAGTAGTCGTAAAGCTGGGAACTTCCACGCTTACGCATAAAACAGGCAAGCTCAATATAAGACGTATCGAGCGCCTTGTGAAAAACCTCGCAGACCTGCATAACGCAGGCAGTGAGCTCATAATCGTCTCTTCGGGAGCAGTCGGCCTCGGTATGGCTAAACTCAATCTCGACAGCAGACCGAAAGAGACACCACTCAAACAGGCTTGCGCTGCTATCGGTCAGTGCGAACTTATGTATTTCTACGATAAGCTCTTCTCCGACTACAACATAAATGTGGCTCAGGTGCTGCTGACAAAGTATGTGCTGCTCGAGGACAGACGTGTCAATGTGCAGAACGCTCTTGAAGAGCTCCTTGCACATAACGTCATCCCTATAGTCAACGAGAACGATACCGTGGCTATAGACGAGCTGGAACTCGAAGTGGGCGAGAACGATTCCCTCGCCGCTACCGTGGCTACCATCGTCAATGCAGACCTGCTGGTCATTATGTCCGATATCGACGGACTTTACGATTCCGACCCACATAATGACCCCAACGCAAAGATAATCCCCGTGGTCAACGGCATCACCGATGAGATCAGGGAACTTGCAGGCGGAGCAGGCTCCAAGCTGGGTACGGGCGGTATGATAACCAAGATCAACGCCGCCGAGATAGCCAACTCCCACGGTATAGATATGATAATAACCAACGGCCGCGACCCCGATAACCTCTATAAGATCTTTGAGGGCAACGCAGGTACACTGTTTAAGGCATAAGAAAGATAAAAATGAAAAGCAAAAGAAAGGCAATAATATTGATAATATCAGCGGCGCTGCTGATCTGCGCAGGACTGTTCCTTGTGTTTTCAAAGCCCGGCGCAAAGATAGTTTCAATTTCTGTTGAACCCCTTGAAAGCAACCTCACCGACACCGCATGGTATATCTGGGCGCAGGCTGACGGACGCTATGAGCAAAAACTCTGGAAGGGCACAAAGCCAACAGGCTCCGACTATGTAAAAGTCACTTTCAGAGTGCGGTTCACCAACCTGTCAGCAAAGCACTGGTATGCAAGCAAAGCTCTTGTCGGCAGCTATAACAGTGAAAAGAATTTCTTTATCACCGAATGGAGCGAGCCTACCCCTTATGATATCGGACGCATAAGCCGAAGTGAATGTGAGTTCACCGTGTTTGCATACAGGGGCGGACGTTCCGATGACGAAATAAAGGATATCATACGCGGCATAACTCTTGATATGGAACTCGCAAAAGGCGAAACGAAAAAAAGCGTATCACTTTCTGCCGAGGACGCAGAAATAAACTTCAACAGCTGAATCACGGACAGAGTAAAACTGCGTAACGGGCGGTGAGTTTATGGAAGACACGGCGATCATCCCCGAGATAACTTTCTCGGGAGAAACACTGTTTACCTTTTTCTTTGTAGCGGCATTCAGTTTCCTGATACCGACCGTGGCTATGGTCTGGTGGTACAAGCGGACAAAGTGCGCCATATTCCCCGTGTTCATCGGATTTGTCACATACTTCTGCGTCTCGTGGGTGAGAGCCGGTTTCCGCGCTCTTCTACTCACCGATGACGTAAGAGCTGACAGATGGCTGTTCTTTCTCATCTCGGCTCTGCTGTCGGGCGTGCTCGAAGAGATCGGACGGTATGTGGCTATGCGGTATGTCATGTATGACAGATACGACGACTGGAAAGATGCCGTCACCTACGGCATAGGTCACTGTGCGTGTGAGTCGATGTTCGGCGTCGCACCGCAGGCATTCGGACAGTTTCTTATATGCCTTGACTGCAACAAGCGGGGAGCTGCCGCTCTGATAACCTCAGCTACTCCCGAGGGCATACAAAACCAGATAGACCAGCTCACGGGCTATTCAAAGACCGGTCTCGGGGAGGTGCTTTCAGAGCTCCTGACTCTGGGCGGACTGATACCGCACATCGCGCTTTCGGTGCTGGTGTTCATTTCGGTGCATTATGTGGCGAAGAAGAAGTATTTTTACATCTCTATGGCGCTGCACACGCTTCTGGACTTCATCCCCTACCTGATAACAGCTTTTGCGGCACTCGCAGTGTTCTGCGTTGTCCCGTGGATATTTGATATAATCCTTGCGGTGTTCGTTTACCGCCTGTATAAAAAGATAAAAACAGAAGAAGACGGATATTAGTTAACTAAACGAAAGGAAACAGCCATGATAAGAGAGATAACAGATTCAGACTTTGACGGTCTCATGACCCTTTATATGCAGCTCCACGGCAACCCCTTCCCGGAGAAGGACGAGCGGGTGTTGAGCCTCTGGCAGAAAGTTCTTGACGATCCCGACCACCATATCATCGTGGCGGAGGAGGACGGAAAGATAGTTTCGTCCGTGGTGTGCGTGATAATCCCGAACCTTACCCACGGTCAGCGACCATATGCCTTTATCGAGAACGTCATCACCGATGAGACATACAGAGGGCGCGGCCTTGCAACAGCCTGCCTGAACTATGCTAAGGACATCGCAGTAAAAGAGAACTGCTACAAGATGATGCTGCTTACAGGCTCCAAGAAGGAGAGCACACTCTCATTCTACGAGCGCGCCGGCTACAACAGCCACGACAAGACAGCATTCATCCAGTGGCTGTGATCGGAGCGGGATATGAATAAAAGCCTTTTAAGTTCTACATACAACACCCGTGACATTGGCGGGTATATGACGGCAGCCGGCACGCCTCTGAAAAAGGATGTCATCTGGCGCAGCGACAGGATCATCGCCCCGGCTGCGGAGGACATAGCCCTGCTCAGAGAGAAGAACATCACCACGGTCATCGACCTGCGCACGGCTGAGGAGGTCACAAAGAACCCTCACGGGCTTTCGGATATTGCAGGGTTTGACTATCATAACCTGCCGATAACCGAGGGCAGCAGGGCTCCCGATTCAGTAGATGCCGTGGCGGAGAGCTACATAAACATTGCAGGTTCCGCAAGTGCGGGGGATATATTCCGCACGATATCGGGCGCCGAGGGCGGTGTGATTTACAACTGCTCGGCGGGCAAGGACAGGACGGGAGTCATTACGGCGATACTTCACAAGCTCTGCGGAGTGAGCGACGAAATGATGATACACGACTATATGCTCACCAAAGTTAACTGCGAACGGGAGCTCCGTGCTTTTGCGGAACTGCACCCCGAGCTCGATGTGAACATCATCATCCCGAGGGAGGAGTACATCACGGGCTTCATGGAGCGGTTCAAAGAACGTTACGGCAGCCCCGCCGATTATCTTCGCGCAGTCGGGCTGACATATATTGAGATATCAGGGATAACAAGAAAGCTAATGGGGTGAGGTCGTGGCTTCGAGAATGATGCACCTTGCGGCGGCATACTGCCTTGCACCGCGCATAGATCCTCCACAGCGGGAGCGGTTCTTCTTGGGGTCGGTGATACCCGACGCTCTGCCGAAATTTGAGGGGCATTATCAGAAGTTTTTTGATCTTGATAATGCCACCCGCAAGACCTACGACTTAGCGGGCTTTCGTGAGCGCTTCGGGGACAGGCTCCGCGACGGGCTTTACCTTGGATACTATATGCACTTAGTGGAGGATCTTGTGTTCAGGGATCATCTTTATCATGAGGTGGGGTACGTGCCCTCCGAAGAAAAAACGCCCCGTCTGCATAAGGATTACACCCTGCTGAACCCATATTTTTCCGACAAGTACGGCATAAAGGCAGTCCCCGGGATACCCGGTGATATCGCTGACGAACCCCTCGCCGCGGGGCAGTTTGAGGTGATAAAAGACTTCATAGCCGATATGCACCGCGACCTCACGGAACGGCCTCGGGGCGAGTGTGTGTACTACACCAAGGCCATAGCGGAGGAGTTCCTGCGCAGAGCGGTGGACGTATGCGGAAGAGAGCTCAATGCATTTGAGGGCAAGGGCGGACACATTGACGAACACAGCCTTTCGTGGCTGAGACATAATTAAGGAGATAACAGGATGATACTTTCGGACAAAACCATCAGGAGGATGATCTCGGGGAAGACCCTGGTGATCGAACCTCTGACCGATGAACAGATACAGCCCGCCAGCGTTGATATAAGGCTCGGGAATACGTTCAGTGTGGTGGATGACACGGCGGCGGGGATGATAAGCCTCGATAACGAGATAAAATACAAGACTATCACCGCCGACACCTATACCATCCTGCCGGGACAGTTCGTTCTGGCCACTACTATGGAGTATTTCGAGCTCCCCGACGATCTTACCGCCTTCGTGGAGGGCAGAAGTTCTCTCGGAAGGATGGGGCTCTTCATACAGAATGCAGGCTGGGTTGACCCCGGCTTCAAGGGTGAGATTACGCTTGAACTCTTCAATGCCAACAGGTGCGCTATCGAGCTCAAAAGCGGCAGACGGGTCGGACAGCTCGTTTTCGCAAAGCTTGACGATCACGCTCTTGTCCCATATAACGGAAAATATCAGGGACAGCGTGGAGCCACAGGCTCAAGAGTGTTTATGGACAAGGACAGATTCTCAGACAATGAGACCAAATAAATATATCGGGAGATGTTAAAAATGAACTATATCGAACAACTCGGAATCAACGCTAAAGCCTGCAAGGGCGAACTGGCAAGCGCATCTTCAGCACAGAAGAACGATGCCCTCCTTGAGATCGCACATATCCTGCGCAGAGCCGCTCCCAAGATCATCGAGGCCAATGCCATCGATATCGAGAACGGCATCAGACGCAATATGTCAAAATCCCTCCAGGACAGGCTCCGTCTCGATGAAAAGCGTATCGAGGGTATCGCAGCAGCCTGCGAAAAGCTGACAGGCCTTGAAGACCCCGTGGGTGAGGTCATCGGCGGGGGCACACGTCCCAACGGTATGAGAATAAAGAAGATCAGAGTGCCTATGGGCGTTGTGGGTATGATCTATGAAGCAAGGCCCAACGTTACCGTAGATGCGGCAGCTCTCTGCCTTAAAAGCGGTAACTGCGTTATCCTCCGCGGCGGCAAGGAGGCCATGAACTCCAACAAGATGCTGGTGGCTCTGATGCGTCAGGCTGTGCAGACCGCAGGCTTTGATCCCAATATCATCCAGCTCGTTGAAGATACCGACAGAGCTATCGCTACCGATATGATGAGAGCCAATGACTATATCGACATCCTCGTTCCGAGAGGCGGCGCTCAGCTCATCAAGGCTGTTGTTCAGAATGCAACCGTTCCTGTTATCGAGACAGGTACAGGTAACTGCCACGTCTATGTGGATGCCAGCGCAGATCTCGAAATGGCTGTGAATATCGTGGATAACGGCAAGACCCAGCGTCCTTCCGTGTGCAATGCCATCGAGACTGTCCTCGTACACCGTGATATTGCCGATGAGTTCCTGCCGAAGATGAAAGCAAAGCTCGACGAGCATAACGTGGAACTCAGAGGCTGCAATATCACAAGAATGATCCTCGGCGCAAAGAATGTCATGCCTGCCGATGAGGACGATTACGCTACCGAGTTCGGCGATTATATCCTCGCCGTAAGAGTCGTTGACGACCTTGCTCAGGCACTTGAACATATCGCTAAATATTCTACGGGTCATTCCGAGTGTATCGTCACCGAGAGCCTGTTCGCCGCAGAGGAGTTCCAGAAGCGCGTTGACTCGGCTTGCGTCTATGTCAACTGCTCTACCCGCTTCACCGACGGCGAGGAGTTCGGCCTCGGCGCAGAAATAGGCATCTCTACTCAGAAGCTCCACGCAAGAGGTCCTATGGGTCTCCGCGAACTGACCACAATGAAGTTCCTCATCAACGGCAACGGACAGATCAGAGGGTAAACCCATGAGCAACATACGCCGCGCAGAAATAACCGATGTCTCCCGCATTGCCGAAATAATCGTCACTAACTACCGCGTGAATTTCTATAAGTTCTTCCTCGATGACAAGTTCTACTTCGGTGAGATGAACGTACTCGACACAGCCGCCGAGTACCCCGAAGGCTCCGAGGCGCTGCTTAATACCTACGTCTACGATGACGGCGTGGTAAGAGGCATCATCCGCGTCAACGGAAAAGAAGTCGTCAAGCTCTATGTCGAGCCCCAGTTCCAGAGCGGAGGCATCGGCGCAAAGCTGCTCGAATTCGCCGTGGAACAGTTCGGCTGCGATTTTCTCTGGGCGCTGGAGTACAACGAGCGCGGTATCGCGTTCTATAAGCGCCACGGCTTTGAACCCAACGGCGAGAAGATCATCGAGGACGAATGGGTGCCTCTCATAAAACTCGTGAGAAAATAAACATCAAAAAAGGAGCTGTCAAACAGCTCCTTTTGTTATCTGTAAGTCAAAGATCAGAGAGTTATGCTCACCGTGCGGCCTGTGGGTGCATACTGACGGATAGTAACTCCTGCCATGGCAAACATCTTCTTGGATGCCTTTACACTGTCGGTATCGGCATACTTGTCCTCCCAATAGATGACCTCTTTTATCCCTGTCTGGATTATCGCCTTAGCACATTCATTGCAAGGGAAAAGAGATACGTATATCCTCGCGTTCTTCAGGCTCCCGGTAGAACGGTTGAGTATCGCGTTGAGTTCCGCATGGCAGACAAAGGGGTATTTGGTGTCAAGAAAATCGCCCTCACGTTCCCACGGCATCTCATCATCGTCACAGCCTGTGGGCATTCCGTTGTAACCTACCGAGAGGATCTTGTTCTCGTCGGATACTATGCAAGCTCCCACCTGAGTGTTGTTGTCCTTGCTCCTGCCAGCCGAAAGCATGGCTATACCCATAAAGTATTCATCCCAGCTAAGATAATCCTGTCTCTTCATCAATATCCCTCCGTTTTGTAGTCATTCGCCGCATCCCGCAGCATCCATGTCACGATTATAACATATAATTTTCCTCTTGGCAATAGGCAGACTTGCGTTTTCAGCCTCGGAAACCGCGTAAAATCGCCCTGTGAACACAATAATAAAATTTTTTTAAAAAAGGGCTTGACGAAACATAAAACAAACGCTATAATAACAGTATGGTACAGCAAATCGCTGTCATAAACTATCCGAGCAGGAGGTAATAAAATGATCTTTGAAAGAATTTGCCAGATAATCGCAGAACAGCTCGACATCGACGCTGAAGATATCAGAATGGATTCCTCTATCCAGGATGATCTCAATGCCGATTCTCTTGACGTTATGGAAGTTGCAATGGCTGTCGGAGATGAGTACGATATCGAGATCGCAGAAGATGAACTCAACGAGATCAAAACAGTCGGCGACGTTGTAAGATACGTTGAAGCTGCCATCAGCGATGATTAAAACACTTTGAGGGCTGCTTTTGCAGTCCTTTTTGTATTTAAAGAAAGGAAGTCCCGTAATGAAACGATTACTCGCCAAGACCCTGTCAGCTATCCTCGCTGCAGCAATGCTGCTCACAGGCTGTGCCTCGGATGACAGCTCCTCCGCCAAGGACGAAACAAGCTCAGTCGCCGAAAGCACTTCCGACAGTTCCGAAAACAGCAGCACCGAAGAAACTTCATCTGAAGATGAGAGTTCCGATAAGGACAGCAGTGCTGACAGCTCGGTTCCCGACGAAAAAACCTCATCAATAACCCCCCTTATGTGGGAAGTCACTTCTTCAAAGGGCAATAAGATCATATTTATGGGATCTATGCACGCCCTTAAATCCGAGGTATATCCTCTGCCGCAGATAATAACCGACGCTTATAAAAACAGCGATATCCTCGCCGTTGAGTGCGATATCTCCGTTTCAACAAATGACCTCGGCACCCAGCTCTCTCAGATAGACAAGATGTTCTATTCCGACGGCTCTACCATCGAAGACCATATCGGTACCGAGATGTATAATAACATCTGCGCCTTCGCAGAGAAATGCGGCGCAAACATCTCGCTCTATAACCGCTGCAAACCCTGGGTGTTCGTAACGCTCCTCGAAAGCTTTACAATGAATGCTTCCGAACTCAACACCAATCATGGCATCGACCTCTACCTCCTCAATAAAGCACACGAGGACGGAAAGGAGATCTGTGAGATCGAATCTGCCGAGTTCCAGCTCAACCTTATCACCGGTCTCTCCGATGAAATCTGCAAGGAGCTTCTCGCAGGCTATACCGAGGCAAACTATGAACTCGTGATAAAAAATCTTGTAGACACCTATAATGCATGGTGCAGCGGCGACCTTCAGTTCTTCAGCAACTCCGTCGATCTGGATGCATCCGTCAAAGCCGCCGCAGATGCAGGCGTCCCCATGAGCGAGGAATCTGTCAAGCTCCTCAAAGAATATAATAAGGAACTGATCTTCGACCGCAACATCGGTATGGCTGATAAAGCCGCCGAGCTCCTCGAAAGCGGCAAGAATGTCTTTTATGTCGTGGGTGAGGCTCACTTCCCCGGAGATAAAGGCATCCTCAAACTTCTCGAAGATAAAGGCTATACAGTTACTCAGATAATGCCCAAATAATACAGATTGTCAAGGCTGTCACGCAAGGGCAGCCTTTTTCTGTATCCGATCCCTCTTAATTACTTCTTAATAAGCCCGATGATATAATACAGAAAGAGAAAAACACAGGAGGACAGCAAAATGAAATTCAGAAATATTGCAGCTATGTTAATGACAGCAGTTATGGCATTCGGCGCAGCGTCCTGCGGAAGCATCGACATTTCCGACCAGATAGATGTCTCACCTGAGACTTCAAAAGTGGTGGAAAAAACAGTAGCTATAGGTGAAACAAACAGCCTCGATATTCACCTCAATGTCAGCAAACTCAATGTCAGACTCGGCGACAAAAACGAGGTGCATTACAGAGTCTGCGAAGAGATCGTGCCCAAGATCTCCGAAAAGGACGGCGTACTGTCTATCAAAGTACCCGAGAATATGCGTATCAACTTCACGGGCAGTGACAGTGATAACTACATCGAGGTAACACTCACCAAGAAGAAGCTTGAAGATATCAAGGTGAAAGTCTCGTCAGGCAGCGCATATTTCGACGGCCTCGACCTCGAGGGACAGATCAAGTCATCCTCGGGCAGCATCAGTGTAAAGAACGCATCCAACGGCGGAGACATCGAACTTATCGCTTCAAGCGGCGCTGTCCTGGTCAGCGACAGCAAATTCTTGACCATCCGTGAAGAAACATCCTCGGGAAGCGGTTACGCCGAAAACGTCACCACCGAAAGACTGGAGATCATCACCAGCAGCGGCAGCATTTGCGCAAAGCCTTCCACGCTCTGTATGACCGAGCTTAAATGCTCTTCGGGAAGCATCAGCCTCGACCTCCCCTGCAAAGAAAATGACTGCAACTTCGATCTAAGATCCTCCAGCGGAGATATCGAATTCAACGGCAAGTCACACGAAAATTCGCTGCGCATAGACAACAACAAGAATGTCACAGCGATCTGCAAAGTAAGTTCGGGTGACATTGAGGTCAATACAAAATGATCCGCCTTGAATCAGGCGTGAAAAAAGCACTTTTGTCAGTAATGACAGAAGTGCCTTTTCTTTGCTTGATTTCAACTTGTTATCTTCCGCCTGTGATCTTACCGTAGCAATCGGGACGGCGGTCACGGAAAAGCCCCCACTCAAGGCGGGCTTTCTTTATCTCATCGAGATCAAACTCTGCTGTGAGCACGCAGTCGCCCTCACGGTCAGCCTGCTGAGTGACCTCTCCCACCTCATCGGTGATGAAAGAGGATCCGTAGAATTTCAACGCGGACTTCTGCCCTCCGTTCTCCTCTGTAGGCTCGACCTTTTCAACGCCGTAGCGGTTGGCAGCGATCACAGGAGTAAAATTCGCGGCAGCGTGACCCTGCATGGTCCTTCTCCAGTGAGGCATCGAGTCTGTCTCCAGGATGGGTTCACCGCCGATAGCGGTAGGATAGAAAAGCAGATCCGCACCCATTACCGCCATGGAGCGTGCAGTCTCGGGGAACCACTGATCCCAGCAGATACCCACACCTATGCACCCGTACTTCGTGTCCCATACCCTGAAACCGGTGTCCCCTGGAGTGAAGTAAAACTTCTCCTGATAGTAGTGATCGTCGGGGATGTGGGTCTTGCGGTATACACCGAGGATCTCTCCGTCAGCATTTATCACGGCCACGGAGTTGTACAGTACGTTCACATCGCGCTCGTAAAAGCTTATGGGCAGCACTACCCCCAGTTCCTTTGCCACTGCCTTGAAGTGCAGGACCGCATCGTTCTCGCTTACAGGCTTAGCAAAGCTGTAGTAGTCGTATCTGCGCTCCTGACAGAAATACTGACGCTCGAAAAGCTCGGGAAGAAGTATGATGTTCGCTCCCCTGCCTGCTGCCTCACGCACCAGCTTCTCGGCGTGAGCAATGTTCTCCTTTACATCTCTTGTGCAGTCCATCTGAACTGCGGCTGCGGTGATCTTCATTTGTTCATCTCCTCCTCGTTGAGTGCGTTGTTACGAACTATATCATCAAGCCAGCGTGCCCCTATCGACAGCTTGAACACATTCAGGTTGCCTGCGCCGTCAAAGGAATCATTGTCAAAACTCAGAAAGGGCAGATCATCGGGATATGCATTCTCTCCGTGCAGACCGTACATACTGTTCATCAGTCCGCCGAGCCACCAATAACCGGTGATCTCCTCAGTGCCTTCCTTCACCAGTTCCTCGGAAAGAAAGATATTTGCTATCTGTTCAATGTTTCCCTCATCGAGATCCATGCCTTCCCAGGTAAACGCACTCACCGATTCAAGCTGCCTTACACGGACCTCATCCGCTTCAGCGAGTTTTATCTTCATATGCTCTTCTCCTTTACGGTCACGATATGTTCCTTGCTCTGCCTACAGAAATGTAATTATCCAGTACCGCCCTGAGATCTGTGCCTTCATCGGCTTCCCACCTGCGGACACCTACCACGCTGAAAACAGTTCTTCCGTTTTCCAAGGGCGTCTCATCGTAGTGATCCAGATAGAACACCCCGTCCGAGACTTTTCTATCACGCAGTATGCCTTTGCACTCCGCAAGAGTACAGGCAGGGAAATTCACATTGAAGATCTCATCCTTGCCGAGGGGTTCGTCTATAAGCTCTGCGATTATCTCTTCAAGATATCGGTCGGCAACTTCGTGACAGGGATCTGCGTGCTCGGAAAAAGCTATCGCCCTTATCCCCTGAAAAGCTGCCTCGAATGCCGAGCCCACCGTTGCCGAGTATTGCAGATCGGTGGCTAAGTTGTAGCCGTAGTTTATCCCCGAGAATACCACATCTGGCTTGTCGGGAACGATGTTCAGCACACCTATCCTCACGCAGTCCGCAGGAGTACCGGTGCAGGCGTATGCATGAACTCCCTCCACAGGAAAATCCGCCTCCCAGGCCTCAAAGCTCTTTGTCAGCGTCACACTGTGAGACATGGCGCTCCTCTGACTGTCGGGTGCCGCCACCCAGACCTCTCCGAACTTCACTGCCGCTCTCGCCAGCCTGATCAGTCCGTCTGCGTTTATGCCGTCATCGTTGGTTATAAGTATCTTTCTCATGTGATGTCTCCTTGTCAGCGAGGTATCTGCTGTGTTATGCAGTGTATGTTCCCTCCGCCGATGATTATCTCTCTTGCGTCTATGGGGACTACCCTTCTTTCGGGGCAGAGCTCCTGCATTATGCGGACAGCGCGTTCATCGCTTTCCCTGTTCTCTCCGCCGAACTGAGGCAGCAGAACTGCTCCGTTGGTAAAGTAGAAGTTGACATAGGATGCCGCCAGCCTCTCGCCGACTTCGCGCTGATCCTCACCCTCCTCGAAGGTGTATCCTGCGAGATCGTGCTCTGTGATGGTGACAGGCACATCGGGTATCGGCAGCTTGCGGACTTTTATCTTTCTGCCCTTTGCATCGGTTACGCTTTCAAGATAGTCCAGATCGGCTTTTGAAAGAGCATACTGCGGATCGTTCTCATTGTCCGTCCACGCGAGAACTACTTCTCCGGGGCGTATAAACGCACAGACATTGTCAACGTGTTCGTTGGTCTCATCGTTGTAGATGCCCCTCGGCAGCCAGAGGACTTTCTTACCGCCCAGATATTTGCAGAGAGTTTCGCTGATCTGCTCTTTTGTAAGCTGAGGGTTGCGCCCTTTGCTCAGCAGACAGCTCTCTGTGACCATTATGGTCCCCTCTCCGTCGGAATGTATGGAGCCGCCCTCCAGCACGAAGTGCTGTGCATCGTAAAACTCATAGCCTGCAAGATCACAGAACTCCCCGGCAAGGGCGTTGTCATTTTCCCAGTGAGCATACAGACCGTCATACTCGCCGCCCCATGCGTTGAACTGCCAGTCTATGCCGCGGACGGTGCTGCCGTCGGTGACAAAAGTGGGAGCAACGTCACGCGCCCAGGAATCATCGGAGGGGATGACCAGCAGTATCACGTTTTCTTTGTCCGAAAACAGAGCCTCCGCCTTCTTTTTCGTCTTATCCGAGACAATGACATACACCTGCTCATCCTTGGCGATCTCACGGATCAACTCCGCAAATACAGCCTGTGCAGGTTCTGCGCCGTAGCCCCAGGATCCGGGGCGCTCGGGAAATATCATTATCGAAGCCCGGTGCGGAGCAAACTCCGCAGGCATATAGTATCCGTCATCGGAGGGTATGGAATTAAGTTTCATATTATTTCACCTAAAGATTATTTATCCTGTACTGCGCCCATCTGAAAAGCGTCTCCGAGTACGGGAGCAGTTCGATGTCTCCGCCCGACTTCATCTCCATGAACGCCTTGATTATCGGCTTTTCAGGCTCGTCTGACTTTTCAAGCAGCTCGGAGAGATATCTCACGAACTCTCCTCTCTGACGGTAAACTATAGCCTGCACCACGAAGGATGCCGATTTGTAAAGTCCTCGGAGCGTCCGCTCTTTTTTGCCGTATATCGAGTTATGGACGCAGATGTGGTATATATTGCAGAGCCCTGCCTTTATAGCACGGACGATGTCCTCATCAGTGATCGTGGGGATAAGACTGCCCAGGTCTCCGCGTATGGGGACTGTGTCGTGATAAAGCTGAAAAAGATCGGGCACATCCCAGTTTTTCAGATCATCGGCGCAGGAGAGGAAACCGCAGCAAAGCTCCCGGTTGGGGAGGGTATCCAGCATCGCGGAGTACCGCTGCACATCCTCATAGCCGAGCCTGTCCAGTATCACAACCATATCTATATCGCTTTGATCGGTTGCTTCTCCGCGGCTGTAACTGCCCTGCAAACCGATGAACAGCACCCTGTCGGGGAATGTCTTGTCAAGAGCATAAGTGAACAGCTCTGTCCATTGTTGAATGTCTATCATAATGCACTTCCGTATAATCATATGCGGTGGTGGCAAAACCCCACCCTGCAATATCTTCAAGATAACCTGTTCTTGAAATCCTCATAGCCGAAGCTCTTTATTACCTCATAGCTGCCGTCCTCACGAAGTATGCCGATGTCCGGCAGGGGCATACCGTTGAAGGTGTTGTTCTTCACCATGGAGTAGATCGCCATATCCTCAAAGCAGAGGCGGTCGCCGATCTCAAGGGGGGCGTCAAAACTGTAATCGCCTATGACATCTCCTGCAAGGCAGGTGCGCGATGACAGCCTGTATGTGTGCGCCTTCTCCCCTGCCTCGCCGCTCAGGAACAGGGGCGGACGGTAAGGCATCTCCAGTACATCCGGCATATGGCAGGCAGCAGAAGCGTCAAGTATCGCTATGTCCATACCGTTGCTGACTGTGTCCATCACCTCGGTGACGAGCCAGCCTGCACGGAGAGCCACAGCCTCGCCGGGTTCAAGATACACCTGAACACCGTACTTCTCCTTGATTCCATTGATCAGCTTCACGAGCCTTTCGCGGTCATAATCGGGTCGGGTGATGTGGTGTCCTCCCCCGAAGTTGACCCATTTCAGCCCCTTGATGTACTTCCCGAATTTCTCCTCAAACGCCGCAAGGGTCTTTTCAAGAGCATCGGAATCCTGCTCACAGAGGGTATGAAAGTGCAGTCCGTCAAGGTATTGCAGTACGCTCTCGTCAAAGTCGCAGAGGCGCACTCCGAGCCTTGAACCGGTCGCACAGGGATCGTAAATAGGTGTGTCCTGCGTGGAACATTCGGGATTGACACGCAGACCTATGCTCTTTCCCTTGCACCTGTCCTTGAACTTCATCAGCTGGCGCACCGAGTTGAACACTATGTGGTCGCTGACCTGTACTGTCTCCTCAAACTCCGAGTCCTTGTATGCAGGACAGAAAACGTGGACCTCACCCTCGAATTCCTCGCGCCCGAGCTTGGCTTCATAAAGTCCGCTGGCAGTTGTCCCCGAAAGATACTCCGACAGCATGGGGTACACCGCAAAAGCCGAAAAAGCCTTCTGCGCAAGCAGTATCTTACAGCCCGTGCGCCTGATTATATCGCGGAGAATTTCCGCATTACGGCGAAGCCCTGCCTCGTCAATGACGTAGGCAGGGGTCGTGATGTCTTTGAATATATCTCTTGCAAGTTTTATCATGTCATTCCACCGGTACGGGGTTCTCGTCAACTACCCAGGGCAGGCCGTACTTGTTCAGCATATCCATATACGGATCGGGATCGAACTCCTCAACGTTGAATACGCCCTTCTTGTCCCATGTACCCGAAGCCACCATAGCGGTACCGATCATAGCAGGTACGCCTGTGGTGTAGGAGATAGCCTGTGCGCCTGTCTCCTTGTAGCACTCCTGATGGTCGCATACGTTGTAGATATAGATAGTCTTCTCCTTGCCGTCCTTGATGCCCTTGAAGATGCATCCGATGTTGGTCTTGCCGACTGTTCTCGGTCCGAGGCTTGCAGGATCGGGAAGCAGAGCCTTCAGGAACTTGATGGGCACGATCTCTCTGCCCTCGAACATAACAGGCGTGGTAGCCAGCATACCCACGTTTTCAAGACACTTCATGTGGGTGAGGTAGCTCTGTCCGAAGGTCATGAAGAAGCGGATGCGCTTGATGCCGGGGATGTTCTTTGCAAGGGACTCGATCTCCTCGTGGTGGAGGAGGTACATATCCTTCATGCCCACGCCCTCGAAGTTGTACTCGCGCTTGATCTCCATGGGCTTGGTCTCTACCCAGTGACCGTCCTCCCAGTAGGAGCCGTTAGCCGATACTTCGCGGAGATTGATCTCAGGGTTGAAGTTGGTGGCGAAAGGATAGCCGTGGTCGCCGCCGTTGCAGTCGAGGATGTCTATATAGTTTATCTCATCGAAATAGTGCTTCAGCGCATAAGCGGAATAAACCTGAGTTACGCCGGGGTCAAAACCTGTTCCCAGCAGGGCGGTCAGACCTGCCTTCTTGAACTTCTCGTCATAAGCCCACTGCCAGCTGTAATCAAAGTAAGCGGTGAAGCCTTTCTCCTTGCATCTCTTTTCGTAGATAGCTCTCCACTCGGGGTCATCGGTGTCCTCAGCCTCGTAGTTAGCGGTATCCACATAGTTGCATCCGCACTCTAAGCAAGCATCCATGATAACAAGATCCTGATAAGGCAGAGCCACGTTCAGGACGGTATGGGGCTTATACTCCTTCATCAGTGCAACGAGGGAGTCAAAGCTGTCCGCATCGACTGTTGCAGTCGAGAGCTTGGCCTTGGTCTTGTCTTTAAGTCTCTCAACGAGAGCATCGCACTTGGAGACGGTTCTGCTTGCGATCTTGATCTCTGTGAAGAGGGGGTTCTCGCAGCACTTGTAGATAGCGACGGTTGCAACTCCGCCGCAGCCGATAACGAGTAATTTCATAGGTTTGTCCTCCTTGATCTTATATACTATTTGTAATGATCGGTTATTTTATTGCCCTGCCTTCTTCCTCTTCAAGCAGGTCTTCAACGTACCTGGGCAGCATGAACGCTCCTGTGTGGAGGTTAGTGGTGTAGTACCAGGTCTTGATATGTCTGTCGTTCCAGCGTTTGGCGTTGAAATCCTTGAGGGGGTGGTACTTCTTGCTTGCAAATCCGAAGAGCCAGTAGCCCGAGGGGCAGGTGGGTATGTGTGCCTGATAAACACGGCTTATGGGGAAAGAACGGTACGCCTTGCGGTGCATAGCGCGGCAGTTCTCCTCGTCCTCATCAAAGAAGGGCGAGCCGTGCTGATATACCATTATTCCGTCCTCGTGCAGAGCACGGAAACAGGAACCGTAGAACTCCTTGGTGAACAGTCCTGCCGTGTGTCCGAGAGGATCGGTGGAATCGTTTATGATAAGATCGTATTCGTCCTGCTTGCCGCGCAGAAAACGCAGACCGTCACGGAAATGCAGCTGAACACGGGGATCGTCCAGACCCCTTGCGTTGTCGGGGAAAAACTCACGGCAGACGCTCACGAACATCTCATCGGGCTCGACAACATCTATCTTCTCGATCTCCTCGTAATAGGAAAGCTCTCTTGCAACACCGCCGTCACCGCCGCCGATGACCAGTACCTTCTTCACATTGGGGTGTACCGCCATGGGTACGTGAACGATCATCTCGTCATAAGTGAACTCATCCTTCTCCGAGAATATCACCGAGCCGTCCGAAGTCAGGAACCTGCCGAACTCCTCGCTCTCGAAAACATCTATCCTCTGAAAATCGCTTTGTCCCGAGAAAAGCTGTTTCTCGACACGTATCGACATTTTAACATTGCCCGTATGCATTTCGGAAAACCAGAAATCCATAGGAACGCCTCCTCAATCCTTAGACTTGTAATAAAGCATACAGTGGCAGTAGCCCTCAAAATCGGGGTCAGCTATCTGATCCCTGAACTCCTTGCACATACACTTTGTGTCAGGGCTCTTCTCCAGCCTGCAGGGACAGTACCCGTCCTTCTTTGCAAGGCCTTCCTTGACAGCCTTAACTATCTCCTTGTCTTCATTAAGTCTTATACTCATTGAAAATACCCCCTGTTCTTTTATGTGACCGTCACAGCTTATCCTTCCATACGTGCCTGGTCAACGCCCGTATTTACATCACCGTAGACAACTACCGAATGGCCTGCAAAGATATCGTCATCATCGAACCATGCCGTGAAGAAACCGTCATCACCCATTTCGATGCATTCTATCTTTATCCGCTCTGCAAATTCTTCTCCCGTGATCTCGGGTTCATCAGCGTTTTCCAGCCAGTCATTTGCATTATACAGCAGATCGTCCACAACCTTATCGCGGAACATCTTGTCCCAGCGTTTCTGATCCACATACAGCCATTCAAGATACGGCAGACATTCCTGCACATATTCGGGCTTGGACTCAAGATAAATACTTATCTTGGTTCCCATCCAGTTGCAGCTGCCGGAAATGGTGTGCGACTTCTCGGAATAGCGCATCTCTCCGAAGTACTCGGATTCTACGATCCGGATCTTGTAGAAATCTTCGATCAGTTTCTCGAGATATTCGTCATGCTCGTCCGCCGAGACTATCTCTCTGATCTTGAAGCCGCCTTTTGCCTTGTTTTCCGGAGTTTTCGGCAGCAGTCCCCTTATGCGGTATATCTTCTTTTCCTCAAACAGGCTCCCGTAAAAAGGAAAATTATTCGGGCCGCCCCTGACCTGTTCTTCGGGTGAGGGATCCCATACCATAAGCCTTTTGGTATCGTCTTTTCTGCCGTCTGTCAGATCAACATAGCCGATTATCCCCACATTGACCGACAAAGGACCCTGTCCGAACTTTATCCCCCACGGATGCTCTTTTACAGCAACAAGGAATTCGTGCATATTGTTTTCATCGTAATAATTCTGATCCGACTCACTGAGCACCTGAACGCCTACCTTGTAAGGATAATCCATATATCCAGCCTCCTCTTTTTTCTTCTGAACGAGGTCTTTCACACTCGATTTATCCCGGCTGATCGGTCTTGCAGGTTCGTCATAGACCCGACGCACCGTTACGAAGCTCCACTCGGGATGATGCACAAATTCTCTCGTCATCATTTCCGAAAGCGAACCGACTACGTCGGCATCGTTCCACGCCGTCATAACAAACAGCTTCCGCGTGCTGCCCATATATATCTTCAAAGGATACTGATACCCGATAATGCCTATCCACACTACCGGCTCCCCTGCAAGATCGCACATCTCCTCGAGGTTTTCCTGCACGCACAGAGGCTGTTCCTCGCGGTCGAGCCTTGCAGCATAGTCAAGCCCCTCCGCCTCGCTGTCGGGGAAGATCTTGAACATCGCATCGGGCGGCCTCCACGAGTATTTCTCGGCGGACAAGTTGAGATACCAGCCCTCGGCAAGACCGTGAAATTCTCTGATGAAGTTCTTTGCTCCCTCGGGCAGAGTTATCCCGCCGGACGCATAAAACTCCGTGATCTGTTTCATCTTTTCGGGGCTGACTTCACGACCCTCGTACCAGCCTGCGGCTTTGAGGCAGGCGGTCAGTTTTTCTTCGGGTCTCCCTGTCAGCGGGTACTGTATCTCCACGGGCACACCTCCGGGCGGATATTATTTCAGCACGTTAAGCCTTTCAAGAGTCCCGTCCTCGGGGCCCTGCATCGAACAGCCTTTCTCTTTTGCAAAGAGAGTGTAATCTATTATCTCGCGTGTTATCATCTCACCCGGAGCAAGTATCGGTATTCCGGGAGGATAGCACATAACGAACTCTCCGCAGATCCTGCCCACCGTCTCCCTGATGGGTATCAGTTCTTTCTCCGCATAGAACGCTGTCTGCGGTGTGGCTGCCACTATGGGAGTGATGTATTCGGCATTGTGCAGATGCGACACGGGCTTCGAGTAAAGTCTCTTTATATCCTCCAGCGCACCCACCAGTCTCTCGATATCCTGTATCCTGTCGCCTATCGAGATGTATGCCAGTATGTTTCCTATATCTCCGAACTCTATCTGTATGTCGTATTCGTCTCTCAGCAGATCGTAGACCTCGATTCCCGTGAGACCTATATCCCTTGTATATACCGACAGCTTTGTCACATCAAAATCGAATATGCTGCTGCCGTTGACAAGATCCTTTCCGTAAGCGTAATATCCGCCTATGGAGTTTATCTCCTCTCTTGCGTATTCAGCCATAGCAGTCACTTTCTCAAATGACTCCCTGCCCCTAAGCGCAAGGTTACGGCGCGAGATATCAAGGCTTGAAAGCAGCAGATACGAAGCCGATGTCGTCTGCGTCAGATTGATTATCTGCTCCACGTAACGGGTGTTCATGTTCTCGCCCAGCAGCAGCAGAGAACTCTGTGTCAGGCTTCCTCCCGACTTGTGCATCGAGACTGCCGCCATGTCTGCCCCTGCCTCCATAGCCGATACGGGCAGGTTCGGGCTGAATGAAAGATGAGTACCGTGTGCCTCATCCACCAGCACCAGCATATTATGCTCGTGAGCGATCCGTACTATCGAGCGCAGATCCGAGCATATACCGTAGTATGTCGGGTTGTTGACAAATACCGCCGTGGCATCGGGATGATCCAGTATCGCCTGCTCCACCTGCGAAAGCTCCATTCCGAGAGCTATACCTATATGGTTGTCCACATCGGGATTTACATATACAGGCTCCGCTCCGCAGAGCACCAGCGCATTGATAGCACTGCGGTGTACGTTTCGCGGCATGATGATCTTGTCCCCAGACTTGCAGGCAGTAAGTATCATGCTCTGCACCGCCGAAGTGGTGCCCCCCACCATAAAGTAAGCGTGAGCCGCTCCGAAAGCCTCGGCAGCCAGCTGCTCCGCCTCCATGATGACGGATACGGGATGACAAAGGTTGTCCAGAGGCTTCATTGAATTAACATCCAGCCCGACGCACTGCTCGCCCAGCAGTTTCACAAGCTCGGGATTTCCCCTGCCTCTCTTGTGACCGGGCACATCAAAGGGGACTACCCTCTGCCTCCTGAACCTTTCAAGCGCCTCATACACAGGCGCGGATCTTTGTTTGTCAACGTTCATAAGCCATTTCTCCAATAAAAAAACAGGTGATATCCTATCACCTGTGATCTTCCGTTCTGTATATTGGGTACGTATAGAGGTATGGCGCGCAGAAAGACCGCGCTTATACATACGGAGCATACGCCGAATATTTATTGACCGTTTCACAAGTGATATTATTTACTTATAAAATTCGAGCAAGGGCTCGATCAATAATGCGGCTATCCGCCGCTTTCGGCTTTCGACCCGCCTGTCCGTCCGGGCTTGGCTTTGGATATCCAAAGCGGTCGTATTCGTCGGCTCCTGCCGACATTATGATTATACCATAACTCCCCGTCTCTGTCAAGCAAAAAACCGTTTTCCGCAAAGAATTTGTCAGACCGTTGTCCCGGCCCTTTCCCCGTTGACTTTCCCGTCCTCCCTGTGATATAATTTACCTGTCAGTATAATACGAAAGGCGGTGATCCGTGTGAAACGTGCAGCATTCATAGCCGCAGCCCTGATGCTTTCAGCCTGCTCCGAAAGCGCATCCTCTTCTCAGAGAGATGTAAGCTCCGCCGCAGATACTTCATCCGCATCTTCCGTCACCTCAGCCGACACCGTCCCTGCCGCCGAGGATAAGACCGATGAAGCAATTACCGAACCTACGGTGAATATGCCCCCTCAGGATCCGAGCATCCTCTCGGACGAATACTTCATCGCCGCGGGCGGCAAAGAGATCTGCGATCTCCTTGAGGGACGTTTCCCCGTGTATTCGGGCACCGATGTCAGATTCTGCCCCTCGGGAGAAGCCTTCTTCGAGGAACTCAAAACTCAGCTGAAGAACGCTCAGCATACCGTTGATATGGAGTATTTCATAATCGACACGGGCGAGATGCTGGATGAGATCCTCTCCGTCCTCGAAGACCGCATATCTGCAGGAGTGAAAGTGCGTGTCCTCTATGACGGCCTTGTCGCCGAGACCGCTTCCATAGATAAACTCTCTGCCGCAGGAGCCGATTGCAAACCCTATTCCGCACCCTCAAAGGGCAGCATAAACAACCGCGATCACCGCAAGTTCACCATCATAGACGGCAGCATCGCCTTCACGGGCGGAGCCAATATCGGCGATAACTACATCAACAGAACTTCCCCCTACGGCCATTGGCAGGACTGTGCCGTTATGATTACAGGAAGCGCAGTGCAGAGCTGTTCCGTCCTGTTCGAGCAGCAGTGGGGCGGCTCCGATTTTCCCGATGCCCCCGATCCCGTTCCCGATGCCGAGGGCTGGGTCATGCCTGTAGGCGACTCCCCCTTCGATGACTTCCCCGTCACCTACGCCCTTATTTCCGATATGCTTGCCCGTGCCGAGGATCACGTCTATATCACCGCACCCTACTTCACCATCCCCGATGACCTTGATCTCCTCATCCGTCAGACCGCAGAACGCGGCGTGGACGTTGTTATCATCGTCCCGGGTATCACCGACAGCGAATCCTCGGATATCCTCGCACGCAGCAGATACAAAGACCTCGTCCGCTCCGGCGTAAGGCTCTACAGATATGACAGCGGCTTCATCCACGCAAAGATCTATTCTTCGGACGGTTCACGCGCCCTGATCGGCTCAATGAACCTCAACAGCCGCAGCTTCGCCCATGATTTCGAGTGCGGCGCATATCTCTTCGATGTCCCTGCCATCAGCGATATAGATTCCGCTTTTGCGGATATCCTTGACCGCTGCACCCTGCTCACCGAGGATATGATAAACGATCCCACAGACTTTGAAAAGTTTAAAAGCCGCTTTATGGAGAACCTTGCACCGTTCTTTTGATTTTTCCGTGACGGCTCAGCCAAAGCTTCGCCCGGGCATTGAGATTGCGTACCTAAAGGCGCACAGAAAGCGTCAGCACACAGCTTTTCATAGGGGGCACCCTCTCCTGCGGAGGACAGACGGTAAGGTATTTCGCATTGCTTTTGCAAAAAAAGAAGCTGTTATACAACAGCTTCTTTTTTATGTTCACTAAGATATTTATTTGCTCAGATTGCGCTCATATACTGCCATATTGTCGATAACAGCCGCATTCTTGCTGGTACACTTTGTAACAACAGAGATGTAAGTCTTTCCGTTGTATTCGTAAACAGTCTCGAGAGCGTTGCCTGCCTCATCGGTGAAGCCGCTCTTTCCGCCCAGGATTTCGCCGTCCTTCTTACCGTCAAGACCCAGGTCAACATAGTAACCCGAGAAGCTGTCCAGTACAGTGCTGGAAAGCTTTACTCCGTCAGGGTGCTGAGGAGTCTTCGCAGTTGTGTACTTGTGAGTAGTGAGCACCTTCTTGCAGGTCTCGTTCTTAAGTGCATAGCAGAGGATGGTAGCCATGTCCTTGCAGGAGGAATAATGTTCCTTGTCATGGAGACCGCTGCAGTTGGTGAAGTGTGTGGTCTCAAGGCCCATCTCTTCAGCCTTCTTGTTCATCAGAGCCACGAAATCAGTTTCCGAACCTGCAACAAGATTAGCCAGACCTGTGGTAGCATCAGCACCGCTCTGAAGGATAGCACCGTAAAGCAGATCAATGAATGCAACTTCCTCATTGGCAGCAAAACCTGCCATCGAAGCACCCTGATTGTTCAGATCGTCAAGCATCTGCTTGGTGAACTTGTACTTGCTGTCGGGATCCTTGATATTCTCTGCAGCAACGATAATAGTCATTACCTTTGTCATGGATGCAGGATAGATCTTCTTCTCGTGATTGATACCTGCAAGGATCTTCATATCGTCAGCACTTACAAGGATAGCATACTTGCCTGTCATATTGGCAGCCTTGTAGTCGATCTCCTTGAAGGTCTCCGCCTCGGTGAGAACGACAGCGTTTTCGGGGATGCTGCTGTCATCGGGCTTGCTGCTGTCGGGCTGAGACTCTGTACTGCTGTCATCGGGAGCACTGCTCTCATCGGGCTTGCTGTCGGCCGCCGATTCACTTGTCGGAGTGAATGCAGGAACATTGTCAGCCTCGTCGATGTTTCCTTTTCCCGTGATTATCATGACGGCGACACCCACAGCCACCAGTATCATCATTATCAGTACAGCGACTAACGCCGCTCCGCCCCTCTTGTTGCTATTGTACATCGGTAAAACTCCTTCATTAAAATGTTTCTTTGCTTTCCTTACCCGTTTTCACCCAAAGCCCCGTGACAGTACTGAAGTATGTCACTTCTTGTCACGATGCCTATAAACACCTTTCTGTCATCGATAACAGGCACAAAGTTCTGATTTGTCGCCAGCAGCACGAGTTCGCTCATGCTTGCCGTGACAGACACAGCCTCGGATCTTATACGCCTCGGTATATCCGAGATGCTGTGACGCTCCAGGTCTCTGACATCAAAAATGTTATTATCAAGCATAAAATAGAGAAAATCGCCTTCCGCAAGGGTCTTGACGTAACAGCCGTCTCTGTCGATGACGGGTATCGCCGTAAACCCATGGAAGCGCATCTTCTCTATGGCCTGTCTCACTGTGCAGTCATCATAGACGTAATCTATGACCGCCTTTGGTTTCAGTAGCTTCAGTATATTCATATCTTTGTCGCTCCGAACCGCCTTTCAGACGCTTACTGCGCCTCGCTGCTCTCATCGGCAGCAGAACTGTCATCTTCCGTGCTTGTGTCATCACTGCCCGAAGTCTCCTGACTGCTGCTGTCCTCCGCCGCAGAAGATGCATCCTCCGCAGGAGTACCTGTGTCTATCTGCTCATGAGGTTTGCCATAAGTATAGATCAGCCTGAAAAGCGTGTTGTAATCAATGTTGTTCAGATTGGAGGCGCTTATCCCCATATCGGACATTTCTTCCGCTGTGATGTTCCAGCTGCCGCACAGTCCCTTGCAGAAACCGAGCTTTTCATCTTCGCCCATATTCTCGAAATCAGCCAGTTCATCAACGAAGTAAGCATTGAACACCGACTCGTCGATGTTCCCCTCTAGTCTGTCCACAGTCCTGGTCTCGACTATATCGTCGTGACCCTCCACCGAATAGGTGGTCACATATTTCACGAGCCTGCCGTCACTCTTGTTGAAGTAAAACTCCATCTTTGTTATGTAGGTCTCGCCCGTGTAGATGTATTCTTCGATATCGTACCCTTCATCAGTGCCAGAGCGTCTGCTCTTTGACATCGGGATGCCGTTTGCGGCTATCTGCTCGATGATGCTCTGCACCGAAGGGCTGTTTGTCTCGCGGTACATACCGCAGACGTAGTCAAAATCGTAATGAGTACCGTCAAGCGTCACGCTGCCGTGGCTCCCCAGCTTTTCTGTCTGTAACTGGTAGATGTCATCACCGTTGACTATGCGCTTTATCTTTATGGGCTCCGCTATCTCGCTGCCCGTAAGAGTACATTCCTCGGTATAGTGTTTTCTGGCAAAAAGCTCTGCTATCGGTCTGAGCCTGTCACCCAGCTTGCTGAGATCATCTGCCGTAATGACCACTGAGCTCGCATCAGGCTCGCTTGCTGCAGTTACATTCGCTCCCGAAGACGATCCGTCGTCCCCCGAGCATCCGCACAGACACAGTGCAAGAACAGCAGTCAGCGCGGTGATCTTCCCAAAGCATCTCATCTGTTCTCAGCACCTTTCATCAGCAAGAGAAATTACCACAACTTATATTATACCACGCAACGTTCCCCTGTGTCAATAGTAATTTTTGGAACGCCCCGTCACAGCTCCGTCAGTCTTTTCATATCTTCGGGCAGCTCGGAGACCACAGTGTGCTCCCTTCCGTCATCGGGAGAAACGAACCTGATCTCACAGCAGTGCAGAGCCTGCCTCCGTATGTCCTCCTTGCTCCCCTTGTAAAGATCGTCCCCTGCCAGAGGATGTCCTATGTGAGCAAAATGCACCCTTATCTGATGAGTGCGCCCCGTTACGGGTTCCACCTCGCAAAGTGCGTATTTTCCGTTCTCAGCGATAACTTTGTACTTCGTCACCGAGGACTTCCCGTCCTCCCTGACACACCTCGTTATTATCGAGTCCTTCTCACGGGCTATCGGTGCATCTATTATGCCCTCACGTTCTTCGGGCACACCGCAGCATACGGCAAGATATTTCTTCCCGAAGCCTCTCTGCAAAAACGCCGCCGCATACTGCGACTTCGCCGCCAGTACGCAGCCTGTGGTGTCTCTGTCAAGCCTGCTCACAGGTCTGAAAGTCAGCGTCGGATACCTCACCGCAAAGTAGTTCCCCAAAGTGTCGTCCGTGTGCTTTGTTGACGGATGCACAGGCATCATTGCAGCCTTCCCGAACACCACGACCTCCCTGTCCTCGTACAGAACGGGAACGGAAAGCTCCGTGTTTCCGCGCAGAGGATGTATCCCGTCATCATCCTTTATGACGATGACATCACCCTCTCTCACCCTGTCTATTGTCCGTATCGTGATGCCGTCTCTGGTCATGCCGCCTTCGGTGCGCTTCATCCTCAGCACCAGTCTCCGCGAGAACCCCCTGTTCTTCAGGATCTCCCCGAAAGGCTTGCCGTCATCACTGCTCGTCATTTTCAGCTCGATCAGCATATTTCCTCCACCGATGTATCATCGCAGGCATCTTGTCCTGCCAGTAATTGCCCATAACATCCTGCGCGAATGCCATCTCCGACATCCTGAACACAGGCTCTATCGCCAGAGCAGGATATATCAGCACCGCCAGCGGCAGGAATTTTATAAAGGACGCCAGGAACCCGATGTACCTCATATGCTGCCCCTCCATCAGCCTTACCGACAGATCGCACGCATCAAATACGTTTGCACGGGGATTAAGCGCAAGTATGTACTTCGTCAGCTTCAGAGATATGCTGTAGTGTACGAATACACCTGCCCATACGATAGTGAATCCTATGGAGATCATGAATATGAACAGGCCGAGAGTCGTCAGACTGTCCCCCGATCTCTTCCAACCCCAGTAGTATATGCCGTATATGCCCAGTCCCAGCGGAGACAGCACAAACAGCCTCAGAAACAGCGGCAGCAGAGTACCGCCCACTATCTTCGGCAGCAGCCTCCTGACGTTGTACTGTATGTACGTCCTCGTCTCGACAAAATTCCTGCCGAGATATATGTCCGTCATTATCCTGTGCAGAATAAAGAACTCCGGCAGGAACAGCACGCAGATCAGCAGCAGTCTCACACATATCATGAAACGCCCCAGATGCGTCCCGAACATGTACGAAGGATACAGGCTGTACTGTATGTCCATCCTCTTAAGGATCTCGTAAAGCAGCAGCTCCGCGACCACAAACGCCATTAAGAAAGCCAGCTTGAACAGCATCAGCGCCGATACCGTGCCCCAGCGTCCGTTCAGCCTGGTGTATGCCTGCTTCTTCAATTCCTTGTTAGACAAATCCGCATCACCCCGATCGCAGTCTCTTGCAGCGCAGGCTGTCGCTCCGCGCCTTATTCTTCAGAGTCTTCTTCCTCATCGCCCTTTGCATAAGGGAACCTTCCGAGTATCTCGAATGCCCCCGATCGCTGCCACATCGAGGAGGTTATCAGTATCTCAAACCCCTCGCCGAAATCACAGCGGAATTCCTCCATCGGCAGCTTGGGCAGCCCGAAACATGAAAGCATATTCATTATAATGCCGCCGTGAGTCACCACAGCCGCCGAGGTGAACCCCTCGTACATCATGTCGGATATGATTATGTTCAGCGCCTCGTAACAGCGGTTCATCACATCCCTCGCCGATTCACCGTGAGGAGGCGGATTGTCAAGTCCCCCCACGATCCACTTCTTGTATGCAGGATCCTGCGCCAGCTGTGCAGGAGTCCTGTTCTCAAAATCTCCGAAGTCCATCTCAGCCAGCAGACCAAGCTCCACCGTGAACGCATCATGATGAAGTATGTCCGCCGTCTGCTTGCACCTTTTAAGGGGCGATGTGTAGACCTTCTGTACACGCGGATACAGATATTCCTCACTCTTGGAGTATAACTCCTTTATGCCGTCTTCCGTCAAAGGCAGATCGGTAACTCCGATGTATCTTCCGTCAACATTGCCTTCCGTCTTTCCGTGACGTATCAGCTGTAACCTATACCCTTTCATATACTGTCCTCCATATGCAGATTATACATATCCTATAACGATTATACAAATGCTATATACGCCGTGCCAATAACAGCGCCTTTCAAATTACAAGATATACATTTGCAATAATCTCCAAAATTGTAAACATTGTGTTAAATCAACCTCTGATATCAATCATTCACGCATTAACACTTTACAAATACGATTTAAAGTGATATAATGTAACTTGTAGTTCTGTTTGAGAGGAGGCACCCCCTGTGTTTGAGCCGGACGATCTCTCCAAGTATGATCTCGAAGTCGGTAAACGCCTGACAGTTTTCAGACATTCCGCAGGTATGACCCAGTCCGCCGCCGCGAATGCCGCAGGCATCTCACAGAGCAGCCTCTCACTTATCGAAAAAGGTAAACGCTCTGTCTCGGGCATAACAGTCCTCAGACTTGCACGCCTCTATAATGCCTCGATCGGGGATATCCTCGGCGAAACAGAAGGTGAAAAGATCACCCCTCCCGCAGCAGGTGAGGCGGAGACCATTCTCCTCGGCCTCGTGTCCGATCCCGACCTCGCCGATATAAACGAGTCCGTCTCGGCATATACCGCAGTCATCGCTTACCGCCTGTTCAGAACACTCTATGAATGTAACCCCCATAACAGTTCGGGGATCTTCTCCCTCAGCAGTAAAGAGGCGGAAGACCTCACCGCTCGTTTCCTCAAAGAGGAATCTCAGAAGATCGCATCGGCAGCTTCTTCAAAGAAAGCCGCCGTCCGCAGCAGGATCGAACTTCCTGCCGAGTATTCCGCCCGCGTCAGAAAGTTTATCGACACCTGCGAGAAACTCCTCACCAAAACCGATGACAGTGACGCCCCCGAAAACATATAATGATTATATCATATAAATAAGATATTTGCAAGCCCATAAAGCTTCGCATATTTTTCCAAGGAGAACAACACCCGATGAAACTTAACGGTATACCACTTCCGCACAGAAAACATACGGAGAATTGCGAGACCGTTACCCTCGCCTGCCCCGAAAAAGTCGTCATTTCAATGTCGCAGCATATCGGTGCCCCTGCCGAACCGAGAGTCAAAGTCGGCGATACCGTCAAAGTGGGTCAGATGATAGGCGATGCGGATACAAGAATGACCTGCCCCGTCCACGCAAGCGTCTCCGGTAAAGTCATCAATATCGGCGAGCTATTGCTCCCTAACGGTAAATCCTGTAAAACCGTGGAGATCGAGTCCGACGGGAATATGACCCCTGCCGATGACCTCGCCCCACCCACCATCACCGATAAGGCTTCCCTCGCCGCCGCCGTGCGTGCCTCGGGCTGCTGCGGTATGGGCGGCGCAGGATTCCCGACCCATGTAAAACTCGATTACGATGAGTCCAAAACACATATCGACTCCCTCATCATAAATGCCGCCGAGTGCGAACCCTATATCACCAGCGACTACCGCGAACTCATCGAAAACCCCGACAGAGTTATAGGCGGCATCAGACTCGTAAAAGATGCCCTCGGTATCGAAAAAGTCTTCATCGGCATCGAGGAGAATAAACCCAAAGCTATAAAACTCTTCCGCGAAATGCTCAGGGACGAACAGGATATCTCTGTCATACGCCTCAGATCTTCTTACCCCCAGGGCGCGGAAAAAGTCATTACTTATTACGCAACAGGCAGGATAGTCCCCGAGGGTAAACTCACCTCGGATATCGGCGCCCTCGTCCTCAATGCCTCTACCGTCGGCTTTATCTATGAGTATTCCCGGACAGGTATGCCCTTCGTATCGCGCCGCGTCACAGTAGACGGCGATGCAGTCGGAAAGCCCGGCAACCTCCGCGCTCCCATAGGCATCCCCATAAGAAAACTTCTCGAAGCCGCCGATACCGATATGGATAAGGTGAAAAATATAGTCGCAGGCGGCCCTATGATGGGCATCAGCGTCTATGACCCCGACCTTCCGCTCCTTAAAACAAATAACGCCTTCCTCGCCTTTAAACATGAGGAGAAAAAACATGAAGCCTCTAACTGTATCCGCTGCGGAAGATGTATCGAAGCCTGCCCTATGGGACTTATGCCTACCGAGCTCGAACACGCCTACCGCCGTCAGGACAGAGACCTTCTCAATAAACTGAAAATAAACCTCTGTATCAACTGCGGCAGCTGCAGCTATGTATGCCCCGCAAAACGCCCCCTCGCTGAAACGAACCAGCTCGCCAAGGGCTTTGCAATATCCAAAAAGTGACCTTTGCACCCATGTGCATAAAACGCATAGGAAAGTAAAGCAGGTCATAAAAGAAAAACCGCGGACACAATACCCTGTCGCTTGTACACCGTTAAGCGACAACGGAGCGTACCGCGATCATAAAAAAGGAGAAAACAGAATCTTGAACGATTTTACAGTCCATCCGTCACCGCATATAAGATGTAACCTTACAACTTCTGCGGTGATGCTGCACGTTATAATAGCAACAGTCCCTGCTATGATAGCCTCCGCCGTCTTCTTCGGCTGGAGAGCTCTTACCCTCATAGGCTTCTGCGCCCTTACCGCTATGGGCTGGGAACGCCTCTCCAATATCGTGATGAAACGCCCCGATTCCACGGGCGACCTCTCCGCCCTCGTTACGGGAGTCCTCCTTGCATTCAATCTGCCTGTGTCTCTCCCCTTCTGGATGGCAGCAATAGGTACATTCATCGCTATAGTCATAGTAAAACAACTCTTCGGAGGTATCGGCCAGAACTTCGCAAACCCCGCCATCGTCGCAAGAATAGTCCTTATGCTCTCGTTCACAAGATATATGACAAGCTGGACTGTCCCCAAGGGCCTTGACGCCGTTACCACAGCTACTCCCCTCGTCACCGGGGACGCTTCCTACTTTGACCTCTTCATCGGCAGATGCGGCGGCTGCCTCGGCGAAACTTCTGCCCTCGCTTTGCTGATCGGCGGTATCTACCTCGCGGTGATGCGTATAATCACCCCCCACGCCCCCATAGCTTTCATCGGCACAGTTTACCTCATCTCAGCCGCTACAGGCGTGGATCCTATTTATCAGATACTCTCGGGCGGTCTCTTCCTCGGTGCGATCTTTATGGCTACCGACTACGTCACCACCCCGATAACCAAAAAAGGCAAGGTCATTTTCGGCATAGGCTGCGGAATAGTCACCTGTACCATCCGCTTCGCCTGCTCTGCCCCCGAGGGAGTATCCTATTCCATACTCCTGATGAATATCGTCACCCCGTATATAGACCTCTTTACGCGCAAAAAAGCCTTCGGAGGTAAGTACGGGAAGACTGAAAAGGAGGCAGCCAAGTGAAAGATACACTTATGCCCCCTATCGTCCTTACCGCCGTCTGTATCATAGTGTCAGCCCTGCTGGTCTTCGCCCATGAGCTTACCTATACCGATAACACAGGCGTTATGACCGATCAGCTGCGTACAGGCTGTACCGAGATCTTCGGCGAGGACGACTACAGCATACTCCTCGAAAAGAATACCGATAAGAAGATCCCCGCTACCTTCGATACCAAAGGCGTAAAAGCAGTCATTACCAACGGTAAGGATAAATGCCTCATCGAACTCGAGCAGGACGGCTATGCCAAGAACGGCCTCCACCTGCTCATAGGTGTGGATACCAATGGCTCAGTCAAAGGTATATATTTCCTCAGTATAGGAGAGACCCCCGGAGTCGGTACAAAAGTCCAGGATAAAAGCTTTACCGATACCCTCATCGGCTTCGATAAAAATACCGATGAGTCCTCCATCGACGGCGTCACCGCAGCCACTTTCTCCTCAAAAGGTATGAAAGCCGCCTGCCGAAAAGCCGTCACCCTCTATGATAAGTATAAGGAGGCGATCTTCGGTGAGCAGTAACGATAATAAAACTCCCCTTATGCAGGACTTCACCAAGGGTCTCCTCAAAGAAAACCCCGTGCTGGTCATGCTCCTCGGTATGTGCCCTACCCTCGCCGTCACTACTATGGCTTCAAGCGCAGTCGGTATGGGACTTGCCACTACCTTCGTCCTCGTATGCTCGAACCTCGTTATCTCCCTGCTTAAAGGTATAATCCCCAAAGCAGTCAGATTGCCTTGCTTTATCGTCATCATCGCAGGATTCGTTACCCTCATAAGCTTCCTGCTGCAAAAGTATATCCCCGTGCTCTATGAGTCCCTCGGCGTGTTCCTTACGCTTATCACCGTCAACTGTATCATCCTCGGCAGAGCCGAAGCCTTCGCTTCAAAGAATAAACCCCTGCCTTCGGTGCTCGACGGCCTCGGCATGGGCCTCGGCTTTACCCTCGCCCTCCTCGCTATGGGCTCCGTCAGAGAGATCCTCGGCGCAGGTTCCTGGTTCGGGATAAAGCTCCCCCTCGTCAGCGAACAGCCAATGCTCATATTCATTATGCCCGCAGGCGGATTCTTCGTCCTCGGATGTATAATCGCACTGGTCAATAAACTCGCGGACAGAAAACCTCCCAAGGAGATCTCCTGCGAGAATTGCCCCTCCGCTGCGATCTGCGGCAAGGATAAAACAAAGTGCAGCGCATCCCCCAAACAGGAAAGTGAGGTGCGCTCATGAAGGAAATGATAATCATCATCCTCACCGCCGTCTTCGTGAATAACGTCGTGCTCTCACAGTTTATGGGCATATGTGCGTTTCTCGGAGTCTCCAAACAGCTCAAAAGCTCCCTCGGTATGGGCGGTGCCGTTATATTTGTTATGGTCTGCGCCTCGGCGTGTACCTACCCCGTCTATCTCCTCCTCGAAAAACTGGAGATCACTTACCTCAGAACAGTTGCCTTTATCCTCGTGATAGCTATGTTCGTCCAGCTTATCGAGATAGTTATGAAAAAAACCATGCCGCCGCTTTATAAAGCCCTCGGCGTGTATCTCCCCCTCATAACCACAAACTGCGCAGTCCTCGGCGTTACAGTCGCCAATATAGACGAAGGCTACTCTTTCGCAAAGTCAATAGTCAATGCCTTCGGTACAGGCCTCGCCTTCTCCCTCGCACTCGTCCTCTTTTCGGGAGTCCGTGCAAGGATCGAACATTCCGATATTCCCGAGACATTCAAAGGCGTGCCCTCTACTCTTATAGCCGCCTCTATCGTATCTCTCAGCTTTATGGGCTTCTCAGGTCTGTTTTCCTGATTCTTCACGCGAGACGCTTTGGGGCGTGGCGAGTTAACGAGCTTAGCCCCAAACCTGCCCTGCGTCGAGCAAGGGGCAGAATGGTGGTTCCCACCATTTGGGGACTTCATCCTCATTCTGATATTTCAGCGAGACGCTTTGGGGCGTGGCGAGTCAACGAGCTTAGCCCCAAACCTGCCCTGCGTCGAGCAGGGGTATGGGGACCTCGTCCCCATTCTGATAAAGGAGCAAAATCTCATTATGAGCTATTTCTATCCTATAGCATTGTTCGCCGTCCTCGGCGCCGTATCGGGAGTGCTGCTGACCGCAGCTTCCAGAATATTTGCCGTCAAGACCGATGAACGCCTCGACGCCGTCACCGAAGCACTGCCGCAAGTCAATTGCGGAGCCTGCGGATATTCCGGCTGCGCCGACTACGCCTCAGCCGTCATCAGCGGCGCACCCTGTAATCTCTGCCGCCCCGGCGGAGCCAAAGTCTCCGCAAAGATCTCCGAGATCATGGGCGTTGACGATCAGGGCGCAGAAGCCGTCCGCGCTTTCGTCAGATGTAACGGCGGCTGCGAAAAAACTACCCATAAATATATCTTCGGCGGTACACAAAGCTGCGCCGCCTGCAATAAGTATTATAACGGCTCAAAGACCTGTACAAGCGGCTGCTTAGGCTACGGCGACTGCGTAAAGGTCTGCCCCGAACACGCGATCTCAATTGTAGACAGGATCGCCGTCGTGGACAGAGCCAAGTGTATAGGCTGCGGAAAATGCGTGAAAGAGTGTCCGAATGACCTCATCGCCCTCCGTCCCCTGTCACAGCACTTCGAGGTCTCCTGCTCATCCGCAGACCTCGGAAAAATTACCCGTAAGATCTGCACCTCGGGCTGTATAGCGTGCGGTATATGCGCAAAAAACTGTCCCAAAGGTGCGATCGAAATAAACCAAAACCATGCATCGATCAACAGCGAACTCTGCGTCGGGTGCGGCATCTGTAAACAGAAATGCCCCGTAGGCGCAATAGTCGAACTGTAAGATCAAAGGAGGAAATGAAATGGATAACAAACTCAGAAAAAAATGCGCAGACGCTATGTATGAGCTCTACCCCATCGCAAGAAAGCGTATGTATCACGCTTTCGACGACCTGGATCCCCAGCTCACACGTACACAGCAGATCATCCTGCTGTCCCTCTCTGTAAAGGACAACCTCTCTATGTCGCAGCTTGCAAACAGCATCTGCACCAGCAACGAGCAGGCTACCCGCGCAGTCACCCAGCTGGTGAATATGGGATTCGTCAACCGCGCACAGAACAAGACCAACCGCCGCGTAGTCAATATCTCCCTTACCGATAAGGCAAAGGCTTATATCGACGCTTCCAAGAAGAAGAACCTCGCAGAGACCGAGGAGAGCGCAGAACGCCTCAGCGATGAGCAGGCAAAGGCTATCTATGATGCCGTTATGGTGCTCGTAAAGGCTTTCAAAAACGCAGAGTGATCTTGTCCCATGTATCTCCGGCGAAGCGTTCCGCTCCGTCGGATGATACCCATGTGTGAGGTGATATTATGAGCGCAAAAAGCGTAAAAGGCCTCTTGCTGATCGCAGGTACAGCAGGCGCTTCTGCCGCAGCTGCACGCCTCTATAACAAGAAGTCTTCACATAAAAAATTCGCCAAGGACGAGATGACCTTCTCGCGCCTTGCCCGTTCCCTCGCAAATGACTTCGAGAGCGTCTTCTGCGTCGATATCTCCAATGACTCATATACCGAGTTCGGAGCACGCAGCGGCGAAGAACAGCTCGTTGTCCTCTCCCGCGGCGACGATTTCTATAAGGATACCGTCCTGAATACTCAGCAAACCGTGTGCGTTGAGGACCGTGTGCCCTTCCTCTATGCCCTCGATAAGGATAACCTCATCCACCGTATCCGTGAGAGCGGTTCCTTCACCCTGAACTACCGCATCCTCAGGGACGGTTCACCTGTGCATTATACCCTCAAAGCTATCAGAGGCTCGGGCGTAGATGAACACTTCCTCATTATCGGTATCCGTAATACGGATGTAGACGTTAAACGCCAGGAAGCCGCCCACGCCAAGGAAATTGCCTACCGTAAACTGACAGACGCGCTTGCAGACAGGTTCGATGCTCTATATTCAGTCGACCTCGAAACAGATGACTTTACCGAATATACCTCGGCTAAAAAGTATTCCGTCCTCAGCGTAGGCTCAGAAGGTAAAGATTTCTTCACCACCGCTAAAGAGAATATCAGGTCCGAAGTCTTCCCCGAAGACGCCGCTATGATGACCGCAGTTATGGATAAGGAAAGCCTCGTCCGCGAGATCAGAGAAAACGGCTCATTCATTATAGGCTACAGACTTATGCTCAGCGGAAGACCCGAGTACGTCCAGATGAAAGCCGTCCTCGCTTCCGACTCGCTCCTCCTTATCGGCATTACTAATGTCAATAAGGCTAAACTCCGTGAGCTCGAACTCCGCCATGCACTCGGCTCCGATCCCGACCTCGCAGGCACCGACCCCCTTACAGGCGTCAAAAACCGCCGCGCGTTTAAAACCGCCGAGGATCAGCTCAATGCCGATATCGCAGCAGGTAAGTCTCCCGCTTTCTCCGCAGCTGTGTTCGATATCAACGATATCAAGAAAATTCAGGATATGTACGGCATCCGCGAGGGCGATGAGGCTGTCAAAACAGTTTGCTCTATGATCTGCAATACTTTTAAACATAGCCCCGTCTTCCGTATCGGTAACGATGAGTTCGCTGTCATCCTCAAAAATGACGATAACGATAACCGCGAAGCCCTTATCGGTGAACTCGAAAGTGCCTTCCTGATAAATAAAACTCAGAATAAACCGGTCGCAGCTTGCGGTATCGCCTCGTTCCTGCCCGTTCTCGACAGCGACTTCGCTTCTGTCTTTGAACGCGCTTTCGCCGCTATGCGAAAAAATAAAGCTATTCTTAAAGAATAACTCTCCCCCCCCTCGTGCACCCGCTGCCCGAGGGGGTTTTTATCTTCCGGGTATAAACTTATTGGAGGAAACCTTTCTGAAGAAAGGTTATCCTCCAAACCTCTTTCCAAAGACTTTTAATTCTTTTGGGTGAGGGGTATAATATACTAAAAAAGGCTTAGCAGTGTGCTAAGTCTTTTCTATATCTATATGGATGATATACCCCTCACCCAAAAGTATCAGAAGTTTTAGGGAGGGGGTGTGGGGGATGACCCTTTTTCAAAAGGGTCTCCCTCAGTAAAATCTGCATCCGGAAGACAAAGATCCCCCCGGACAACGAGTGTGCGGGGGGAGTATGATATTACTTGAGGGCAGCGAAGCCGAGTTTGAGGTCATCGAGGATATCCTCAACATTTTCGAGACCTACCGACAGACGGATCAGACCGCCGTCAATGCCTGCTGCAACGAGCTGCTCATCAGTAAGCTGACGGTGAGTAGCGGAAGCAGGGTGCAGTACGCAGGTGCGGATATCAGCAACGTGAACTTCGTTGGAAGCCAGTTTCAGGCTGTCCATGAACTTGACAGCAACGCTTCTTCCGCCCTTGATAGAGAAGCTGATAACTCCGCTGGTGCCGAGAGGCAGATACTTCTTTGCAAGCTCGTGATACTTGTTGCTTTCGAGACCGGGGTAGTTCACCGACTCAACGAACTCGTTTGCCTCAAGGAACTTGGCAACGATCATAGCATTCTCGCAGTACTGCTTCATTCTTACGTGCAGGGTCTCCAGACCGAGATTGAGATAGAAAGCAGACTGAGCCGAAGGATAGCAGCCAAAGTCTCTCATGAGCTGCATTCTTGCCTTGATGATGTAAGCAGCCTTGCCGTAGGCCTTTGTGTAGATAGTGCCGTGATAGCTCTCGTCAGGCTCGGTGAACTCGGGGAACTTGCCGTTTGTCCAGTCAAAGTTGCCGGAGTCGATGATAACACCGCCGCCCTGAACAGCATGACCGTCCATGTACTTGGTGGTGGAGTGAATGACGATGTCAGCGCCCCACTCGAAAGGTCTGCACAGGATAGGTGTGGGGAAGGTGTTGTCAATGATGAGGGGCACGCCGTTTTCGTGAGCAATGCGTGCGAACTTCTCAATGTCAAATACAGTCAGAGCAGGGTTTGCAAGAGTCTCACCGAATACAGCCTTGGTGTTGGGCTTGAATGCAGCGCGGATCTCCTCTTCGGGAGCTTCAGCGTCAACGAAGATGCACTCGATGCCCAGCTTTTTCAGGGTGTATGCAAACAGGTTGATAGTACCGCCGTAGATAGTAGCAGCGGAGATGAAGCTGTCGCCTGCCTTTAAGATGTTCAGCAGGGAGAGCAGCGATGCAGCCTGACCCGAAGAGGTACACATAGCGCCGATACCACCCTCAAGAGCAGCGATCTTGTCCTCAACAGCCATAACGGTGGGGTTCTCAAAACGGGAGTATATAAGGCTCTTGGTGGGATCATCAAATACTGCCGCAACATCGTCTGTGGAGTCGTAAACATAAGTGGTGCTCTGTACAATGGGCACTACTCTCGGCTCTGTATTCTTGGGTGTGTAGCCTGCGTGCAGGCATTTTGTCTCGATCTTCATTTATTATCTGTCCTTCCGTATAAAGAATTTTATGGATCAAAGTGTTATCCTGTATATGTCGGCCTGCTCGCCCTCGTACTCAAAGCTGCGCACATAAACACCGCCGTTTCGACTGATGGTCTTCACCGAGGGTACATTGGAACGTTCCACCGAAAGCTGCATCTCGCTCATGCCGCAGTCTTTTGCGACTGTCAGCAGTAAGCCCAGCATTCGGGTGGCGTAACCCTTTCTCCTCTCCGACGGACGCACGCTGTATCCGCTGTTGCCGAAATCCTTGAGAAATTCGTTCAGGGTGTGTCTGAGGTCTATGACCCCCACAATCCTGCCTGAATCATCCGCCGCAAAGAAGGTGTCTGTCACTACCCATTGGGGATCGACCGTCTCGGGGCTGGCATTGGCCGTAACGGATGCGAGCCATTCGTCATAGCTCTCTGTCTTGTCGAGAAGCTCGCTTCCGTTGATTATCATCTCGCCATTGTCGAAAAACTCCTGCCTGAAATCAAGAGCTTGTTCTTTCAGTTCGACTGTAGGTCTTATCAGTTTTATCATTTTGTTTCGTCCTTGTCCTATCTCTTTTTCTGTATTTGTTTAAAGTATCAATATCTCTTTTTGCCTCTTATGAGAAGTACCACAAAGATGCCTGCGAACAGTACAAACGCACCGAAGCTGATGAACGGTATCATCTTGATCGAACCGTAGTCCACACAGTTGATAACAAAGCTGTCGTCAACAAGCTCTGCATACTTGGCATCGTCAAAACCGCTTTCTTTGCAGTATTCTTTCAGGAACTGCTTTACCTTGTCGGGCATCTCAACTACCTTTGTGGTCACTTCCACAGGAGTAGGCTCGTTTGTAGTATTGCCGTTGTCGTAAGCCAGCGTCTCGTCACCGAGCTTTTCCAGCTTCTTCTGAATATCCTTGTCGCCTGCACTGATGACCATGTAACGGTCCTGAAGCTCGATCACGTAGTAAGGAACTTCACTCGAACCCAGCGAAATGAATCCGTAGGATTTTGTGGTCTTGTGAACAGCTATCTTGTCATATGCCCAGTAGATCTTGCCCTTTGCAAGATCGCCTTCTTTAAGGCTGCCCATTGTGGATGCCTCAAGATCCACATAGTCTTCCTTCATGATAGTCACCGTGTCCGAAATTCCTATGATGCCGAACACAAGACAGAAAATTGCCAGAATAAGTACAGTGATCTTTGCTCTCATAACAATATCTTTCCTTTCATTACTTTGAATATTTAAAACTCTTGGCACTCTTTATGCAGCGGTCTATCGCATCTTTGTCATGGCCGTATATCGCAAGGTTGAATAATATGTAGGTGTCCTCAGAGTATTCGTACTGTGCGCTGATGCTGGTCTGCTCCTGTACGGTGTCATTCTGCGGAAAATGGTATACCACCACGAATCCTCTGCGCCCGTCACCGAGATCCCACACCTCGCTGCTCTCTGCTTTGAGATAGTCACTCTTGATCGAACTGAGTTCCTTCGTCCTGTCATCAAAGCTCTTGTATGGCAGCGGGTCATCGCAGTCATCCTCTTCATTCGGATAACGGTAGGCGAAAAGCTCCGCTCTGATGTCGGATATATTCTGATTGCTCTGGAGCATAAGCTCCTGTGCCATCATATATGCCCCGCCTGTGGGGGTTTTCTCCCACATACCTAAAGCGGCGTTAGTCTCAATACCTTCGGGCAGAGTGATCTTGAAACCGTACTCCGGGGCCGAAAACTCTGTCGCGTCAGACTTCGGCTTTTCCGCCAATGAGCTGCTCTCACGGCTCTCCGCGCTCTCCGCCGATGAGTCAGCCGCCTTAGAGGAGACCGTATCCGCTTCGGATGATTCTGTTTCATCCGCCCCGGACGAATCCTCATCATCCGCCTCAGAGGGATCCTCATCGGCTTCCTCAGAAGAAACAGGATCTGCCGCCTGAGACGAGATCGAATCGTCAGCCGAAGAAGCTTTGCTGTCCCGCTCCGAACTGCTCTCCGCATCACCGCTGCACGAGGTCAGCATAAGCATCGCAGCAGCCAAAGCTATGGTCTTTTTCATATTTTGAGCCTCCTCGGGATTTATACGTTTATCTCAGCAACATCGTCAGAAACGCCGTTTGCCTCGATCACAGGCTTTACGCAGTTCGCAATGAACTCCTCAACCTGCTGAGGGCATCTGCCGATGTAGTTCTCGGGCTTCATGATAGCATCCAGTTCCTCGCGTGTCACCTTGAAGATAGGATCTGCCGCAATAAGATCAGCCAGATCGTTCTCCAGACCGTCCTGCTTTACGTGAGCTCCTGCGATCATCGAAAGCTCGCGGATGTGCTCATGCAGTTCCTGACGGTCTCCGCCCTTTTCACAGGCATCCATGATGACGTTCTCTGTCGCCATGAAAGGCAGCTCAGCCATGACTCTCTTGCGGATGATCTTCTCATATACCACAAGTCCGTTCTCGGGATCGGTCACGTTCAGCATGATGTTCAGTATAGCATCAACACCGAGGAATGCCTCTGCTACTGCGATACGCTTGTTTGCCGAGTCATCGAGTGTTCTCTCGAACCACTGTGTGCCTGCGGTAAATGCAGGGTTCAGTACGTCTACCATCACGTATCTCGCCAGTGAGCAGATACGCTCGTCACGCATAGGATTGCGCTTGTAAGCCATAGCAGAAGATCCGATCTGGGTCTTCTCAAACGGCTCCTCTATTTCCTTGAAGGACTGGAGCAGACGGATGTCATTGCCGAACTTCATAGCACTCTGCGCGATAGCAGCCAGTACCTGACAAACTGCAAAATCCACCTTGCGTGAGTAGGTCTGTCCCGATACGGGCACTACAGCATCAAAACCCATCTCCTCAGCGATCAGCTCTTCCAGCTTCTTGACCTTGTCAGTGTCTCCGTGGAACAGCTCCATAAAGGATGCCTGTGTTCCCGTCGTACCCTTTGATCCCAGCAGCTTCAGTCTGCCCAGCTGGAAATCAAGATCTTCAAGATCCATCAGCAGCTCGTTGCACCAGAGAGTCGCTCTCTTGCCGACTGTGGTCAGCTGTGCAGGCTGTAAATGTGTGTATGCAAGACAAGGCATACCCTTGTACTTGTCAGCAAACTTAGCCAGCTGATCTATTACCTTGACCAGCTTTCTCTTAACTACTTTAAGTGCATCGCGCATGATGATAACATCAGTGTTGTCACCTACATAGCAGGAAGTCGCTCCCATGTGGATGATACCCTTTGCATTGGGGCAGCACTCACCGTAGGTGTGTACGTGTGCCATTACATCGTGGCGGAATTTCTTTTCGTATTCGGCAGCCTTTGCGTAGTCAACATCATCAATGTGAGCCGCCAGCTCGTCCACCTGTGCCTGAGTCACATTAAGACCCAGCTTCATCTCTGCACGGGCGAGTGCCACCCACAGTCTTCTCCATGTGGTGAACTTCTTGTCCGCCGAGAATATGAACTGCATTTCCTTGCTTGCATATCTCGTACAGAAGGGGCTTTCATAGCTGTTAGTCATAACCGCATCTCCTTTAATGTCATATACAGACTTTCACTTTAATGCCTTTGCCTTCCAAAAGCACAACTACCTTTTTATTATACCATATCTCCGCCAAAAAATCAACTCTTTTTTATCTCCGAGACGGCTCAGCTACCGCTTCGTCTGTCTCCCGTATGTCGCCTTTCCTCCCTGCAACGCTGTTGCAGCCTTTACTCGTGCTTATCATTTCAGTATTTAGCTCTGCACTCCCCCTCCACCCTCCTGTACTCAGGTAAAGGCCGTCTGCTCCGTGGTCACAAAGATCACAAGCTTATATCTCTCTGTCAGGGCACCAAAGTTTGTCGCCTGCACAAGGTTAAGCGACAAGGGAGCGTATCGCGATCATAAAAAAAGCGTCGCAGAGATGAAAAACGACAACCAAAAGACAGGCGAGGGCTTAGCCCCGAGCCGTCTCGGAGATAAAAAGAGACTGCCGAAGCAGTCTCCGTAATATCATACAGCCGAAACACCCTCGCACTTCTCAACCGTGTCAATGGTGCCGTCTTCATTGTAGGTAAACTCCGCCACACAAACGCTCCTGTGGAAAAGACTTCCCCCCGGAAGCTCATCGGTGTGATAGAACAGCCAGCTCTTGCCCTTGAAATCGCAGATACCGGGGTGATTGGTAAAACAAGGGCCCTCTTCCATAAGTACACCCTTGTATTCCCACGGACCTGTCGGTCCCTCCGATACCGAATAAGCAAAATGCTCGTTCCTATGCTCACCCTCGGCAAAAGCCGCATAAACCATGTAATAAAGCCCGTTCCTCTTGTAGAACCAGGGACCCTCACCGTAGGTCGTCCCCGTGTCATGGCTTCCCTTTCCGAAGGACTCCACCGTCATCGGTATCTTTCCTACTCCGACTTTCTCATCGTATGTCACCATGTCTTCGTTGAGCAGCACATACCTCAGCTCGGGATTGCCAAAGTAAAGATATGCCTGACCGTCATCATCAATGAATACCGTCGGATCAATGTCGTTCCAGTCACCCTCGTCAACAAGCGGATGCCCTATGTCCTTGAACGGTCCCTCAGGCTTGTCCGATACACCCACCGCGATAGCCATTCCGCCGTTTGTCTTGTGTACAGGGCAGTAAAGATAGAACTTCCCGTTCCTCTCAATAGCTTGCGGAGCCCATGCCCTGTCATCTGCCCACTCGATATCATCAAGGGAGAATATGCAGCCGTGATCTACCCAGTTCACCATGTCCTTTGTCGAGTAACAGCGCCAGTCACGCATGGTGTAAAAGTTGTTTATCAGCTCGTCTTCATCATGAGTAGTGTAAAGATACAGCGTGTCACCGTAAACCATCGGCGCAGGATCAGCAGTGTAGATATCTTTGATTATCGGGTTTTCATGGAAAGTTTTCATCGGGAGACCTCCTTTTGATTGATGCTATTATTATATCACAGCACAGGATAGCAGTCAACTTTTTTTATCTCCGAGCCGTCTCGGTCTTAGCGCAGACGGCGCTTGACCGCGATACGCTCCCTTGTCGCTTAACCTTGTGCAGGCGACAAAATTCAGCACCCGCGACCTTTCCATTTCGCAACCTCTTTTACTTCCCTATTCGACGTTGCAACTCTCTTCAAAACCTTCCCCCTCCCCCACGGGGAGAGAGAAGCCACCATACCTGCAACGCTGTCGCAACTATGAGCGCCGTCTCTCCTTTTGTTGCAACCCTCTGCGGATCTATCACATCGCAGACATCATAATTTCGTGTCCGCGACTTCTCCTTTTCCGACCTCTTTTTCTTTCCTCTTCGCCCCCGCCGCTCCCCCCCTCAGTGCTAATTCTTGACACAAAAAGGCGTACCCTTTCGGATACGCCTTATTCATGTTATGAGTTATCCGCTCAGTGACCTCTCTTAACGTAAGGTGTGTGCAGATACTTGTGAGCAACGTGAGAGTTGGGTGCCTCGAAGAACTCCTTGTAGAGCATATCAACAACAGGGCTGTCGTGAGATGTTCTCAGATCGGTCTCCTTGTCGAAGTCATACAGAGCCTTAGCTCTGATAGCCTTCAGATCAACGTTGTTGCGAACAGTGTCAGGCTGATAAGGCTGACCGCCGCCATTGATGCATCCGCCGGGACAAGCCATGATCTCAACGAACTGATAATCAGCCTTGCCTGCCTTGATGTCTTCAATGATAGCTCTTGCGTTAGCAAGACCGGAAGCAACTGCAACCTTAACAGTAGCACCGCCAACAGTGTAGGTAGCTTCCTTTACACCCTTGGTACCACGTACCTCAGTGAACTCGAGAGGCTTGTTCTCGCCGGTGAGCTTGAATGCTGCGGTTCTGAGAGCAGCTTCCATAACACCGCCGGTAGCACCGAAGATAGCGCCGGCACCGGAAGCAACCTCGAACGGATCGTCGAACTTCTCGTCAGCAAGTGCCTTGAAGTCAAGACCGGCACGCTTGATCATTCTTGCAAGCTCTCTTGTGGTGAGTGCAACATCAACATCGTTGAAATCGCTTGTCTTCTGCTCTTCTCTTGTTACCTCGAACTTCTTGGAAGTGCAGGGGATAACAGATACTACGAACAGCTTGTTGGGATCAATGTTGTTCTTCTGGCAGTAGTAGCTCTTGAGCAGTGCGCCGAACATCTGCTGAGGCGACTTGCAGCTCGACAGATGAGGCAGGAAATCAGGATAGTAATGCTCGCAGAACTTGACCCAACCGGGGCAGCAGGAAGTGAACATGGGCAGTGTGCCGCCGTTCTGGATCCTGTCAAGAAGCTCGTTTGCTTCCTCAAGGATAGTGAGGTCAGCAGTAACATCCATGTTGAATACCTTGACATCGCCAAGTCTTCTGATAGCAGCTACCATCTTGCCCTCAACGTTTGTGCCGATAGGCATACCGAAGGACTCACCGAGTGTAGCGCGGATGGAAGGAGCAGTGAAGAATACAACTTCCTTCTCGGGATCAGCGATAGCATCCCATACGTTCTGAGTGTTGTCCTTCTCAGTCAGAGCGCCTACAGGACATGCTACGATACACTGACCGCATCCTACGCAGGGTGCCTCAGCCAGATCGCCGTCGAATGCGCATCCGATACGGGTATTGAAACCTCTTCTGATCGCGCCGATGCAGGCAACGCTCTGAAGATTCTTACAAGCAGCAACGCATCTCTTGCAGTTGATGCACTTGTTGTTGTCTCTTACGATATAAGCCGAACTGTCGTCGATCTCATATCTTGCGCCCTCGTTTACGAAGCGGTCTTCCTCAACACCGTAGTCACGGCTGAGTCTCTGCAGTTCGCAGTTCTCGCTTCTCTCGCAGGAGAGACACTTCTTGTTGTGTGTCGAAAGCAGCAGCTCGAGAGTAGTCTTTCTGGACTTGCGTACAGCAGGAGTGTTTGTCAGAACCTCCATGCCCTCCTCAACAGGATATACGCAGGAAGCCACAAGACCTCTCCTGTTCTTTACCTCAACAACACATATACGGCAAGCGCCGATGCAGTTAACGTCTTTCAGATAACAAAGCGAAGGAATGTCAATGTTTACAGCCTTAGCAGCATCAAGGATAGTAGAGCCGGCAGGAACTTCAACATCTATTCCGTTCACCTTCAGATGAACCATTGCGTTTTCCATAAATGCTTACCTCCTAACCCTTACTTCTTAACTATAGCCTTGAACTTGCAGTTCGACTCGCAGACACCGCACTTGATGCACTTTGCCTTGTCGATCTCGTGAGCGGGCAGCTTCTTGCCGGGAGCAATGTAGTCTGTCTTCGAGATAGCGTTTACAGGGCAGTTTCTTGCGCAGAGACCGCAGCCGATGCACTTGTCCTTCTCGATCTCGAAGCTTACAAGGCTCTTGCAGACGCCTGCTGTACACTTCTTGTTCTGGATGTGGTCAATGTACTCCTGCTTGAAGTACTGAAGTGTGGAAAGGATCGGGTTGGGTGCAGACTGACCGAGTGCGCACAGCGAGGAGCTCTTCATGTGATTTGCAATATCCTCGATGTCCTCAAGGTCCTTCATCTCGCCCTTACCGTCAGTGATCTTTTCAAGATACTGGAGCAGTCTTCTTGTACCGATACGGCAGGGAGTACACTTACCGCAGCTCTCATCAACAGTGAAGTTGAGGTAGAACTTGGAGATATCCACCATGCAGGTGTCCTCGTCCATAACGATAAGTCCGCCCGAACCCATCATGGAACCAAGCTTCATCAGGTTCTCGTAGTCGATAGGTGTGTCAATGTGCTCTGCGGGGATGCATCCGCCCGAAGGTCCGCCTGTCTGAGCAGCCTTGAACTTCTTGCCGTTGGGGATGCCGCCGCCGATCTCTTCGATGATCTCGCGGAGAGTTGTACCCATAGGTACCTCAACCAGACCTACGTTTGTGATCTTACCGCCGAGAGCGAATACCTTGGTACCCTTGGAGGTCTCGGTACCCATGGAAGCGTACCAGTCAGCACCTCTGCGGATGATCTTGGGGATATTCGACCATGTCTCAACGTTGTTGAGGATAGTAGGCTTGCCGAACAGACCCTTGATAGCAGGGAACGGAGGACGGGGTCTGGGCTCGCCTCTGTGACCCTCGATGGAGTTCATAAGAGCAGTCTCTTCGCCGCATACGAATGCGCCTGCACCGAGACGGATCTCAATATCAAAATCAAAGCCGCTGCCGAAAATGTCCTTGCCGAGGAAACCGTACTCTCTTGCCTGAGCAATAGCGATCTTCAGTCTGTCTACAGCGATAGGATACTCAGCACGTACATAGATGTAACCCTGATGTGCGCCGATAGCATAACCTGCAATGGTCATAGCCTCGAGTACAGCGTGAGGGTCACCCTCAAGGATGGATCTGTCCATGAATGCGCCCGGGTCGCCTTCGTCAGCGTTGCAGCATACATACTTGATGTCGCCCTGGGAAGCCTTTGCAAATGCCCACTTTCTGCCGGTGGGGAATCCGCCGCCTCCGCGTCCGCGAAGTCCGGAATCTGTCATGCACTTGATAACATCATCGGGAGTCATCTCAAACAGTACCTTGTACAGTGCCTGATAACCCTCGGTAGCGATGTACTCCTTAACGTTCTCGGGATCGATAACGCCGCAGTTCTCAAGAGCGATTCTCATCTGCTTCTTGTAGAAGTTTGTGCCCGACAGAGGAATGATGGAGCCGTCCTCGTGAACGGTCTCTTTATAAAGGAGATCCTTGCAGATGTTGCCGCCGATGATGTGCTCATCAACGATCCTCTTCATGTTCTCGGGCTTAACCTGAGAATAGAAGCAGCCCTCAGGATATACGATCATGATGGGGCCGAGTGCGCAGAGACCGAAACATCCGGTCTTTACGATAAGTACGTCATTTACATTCTGAGCCTTCAGCTCGTCTTCGAGAGCAGCGATTACCTTCTTGGAACCCGAAGAAGTACAGCCTGTACCTCCGCAGACAAGGATCTGCTTTCTGTAGCCGGTCTTCTCAGCCAGCTTCTTGCCCTCTTCCTCAACTACTCTTCTTACCTTTACGAGGTCCTCGTATTCGGTCTTTATCTTGTTAAGTTCTGCAACTGTCATTACTTATCGGCACCTCCTTTAACATAGGAATCAAGGATAGCAGCTACCTTATCGGGAGTGATCTTACCGTAAACGTCCTCGTCTACAGTCATAACGGGAGCAAGTCCGCAAGCGCCTACGCATCTGCAAGCGTCTACAGAGAACTTACCGTCAAGTGTACACTCTCCTGCTTTGATTCCCAGTTTGCTCTCTACTGCCTCAAGGATCTTGTCCGAACCCTTAACGTAGCAAGCGGTACCGAGACAGACACTGACTCTGTGCTCACCCTTGGGAGTAAGCGAGAACTGCGAATAGAAAGTCGCAACTCCGAATACCTCCGAAAGAGAAACACCGAGACCGTCTGCGATCATCTTCTGGACCTCTATGGGCAGATACCCATAGATACCCTGTGCCTCCTGAAGAGTAGGCATCAAACCACCGGGCTGCTCGCGGTGAGCTTCAATTACTTTCTTGAGCTCAGCTTCCTGCTCGGGTGTTCCCTTGAACGGGATCAGGGATTTTTCACTCATAACATGACCTCCTACAAATATTTTTTGGCTTTTGCCTCAGAGTCGGCAGCTTGTGCAGACCCCTAAAATTACCATAAAATAACAGCTGCGCATAAGCGCACCGTCACATTGTTAATTATATAACATTCAAAATAAAAAAGCAAGTGTTTTCATAAACATTTAAGATATAATACAACATTTTGTCGATATGCACTAACCGGACAAAAAATTTTGTTGAAATCCTCTTTTTTTAATTCCGAGACGGCTCGGGGCAAAGCCCTCGCCTGTCTTTTGGCTGTCGCTTTTCCTCCCTGCAACGCTGTCGCAGCTATGAGCGCCGCCTCTCCTTATGTTGCAGCTTCCTGCTGACGACATCCCCCTTTCCCCATTCCACGACCTTTTTAATTCGCTTTTAAATCCGCACTACCCCTCCACCCTCCTCCACTCAATGAGAGACCGTCTGCACCAACGTCACAAAGGTCAGGAACTTATATCTCTCTGTCAAGGCGCAAAACCCTGTCGCCCGCACTCCGCAGTTTGCCGAATGGCATCGCCGCAAAGCGGCGTTCCGACAAAAAAGGGGTCGCGATAAAGGAGTTAAGGAGTGGGGGAGCACGAGGGGGCGAAACTAAGAGGGAAAAATCGCGACCCCCTTTTTTACGTAGTTTTTTGGGGCTTTGTCCCTCTTTGG
>Ga0310786_10000322_pt1 | contig 79001 bp, 71 predicted proteins | sample AusTroGonzalo_MG_FD_203881 | JGI IMG/M metagenome (GOLD analysis project Ga0310786, IMG submission 203881) | Bovine rumen microbial communities from tropical cattle in Woodstock, Queensland, Australia - Gonzalo_03 (v2) (version 2) | ecosystem: Host-associated > Mammals > Digestive system >... | reverse complement strand
TTCGTTCTGAGCCAGGATCAAACTCTCAAGTTCTAAAAAAACTTGTAATTTAAGTCCTGTGCATTTAACAAAGCTGACTTTAATCAGTTCGTCTTTACATATTATATATTCGCAAGACAAGTTTTTTTAACGAGGTTATATTTTAACCTACTACCTGTCTAGGATATGCACATTTGACTTAGTCAAAGTTTGGATATTCCAAATTCAACTGTCTGCATATCTCTTCTTGAACAGATTTTTGTGTTATCAAAAATCATTTTGATGAGCTGCTTTTATTAACAATGTTGTGATTTCTTAATCACGAAATTTCAGAGGTTAGAACCTTTTATCCATATGGCCCCAACTTAAAGCCCGGTTATTATGATTGCGAAGTTATAAAAAGTCAAGCGTTTTTTCTAAAATAATTTACAAAAAAAACTAAAAAATCTAAAAACCGCGAATTTCCGGCATTTTATCCCATCAGTATTTCTAAATAATTTTTTGTTAACCCATAAAAAACATATAAAAAACGCCCCCAGACGATTCGGTTTATCCCGATTCGATTCCGAATCGCCGTAAAAAACCGCCCTCTGGGCGGTAATTTTTAGAAACGATACATAAATCCTAGCTTTACAATTGGATAGTAGTCTACTTTATCCAATTCATCTTGTGCTTCTTTGATTGCTTTGGCTTTTGCTTCTTCAAATTGAGTTGCAATCGCACCAGTTATTTCTTGTGGCGCACCATTAGTTATATCTTTCAAGTCACTTGTAACAGGAACATCCAAATTGACACGTGCGTTATTACCAGAAAACACGACACCAGCATCAAAGTACAGTTTCAACCCACGATATATTCCTAAATCAAAACCCGTACCAAGATATGGTCCACTGTATTTCCAATTTACATTGGATTTACCACGCATGGTGTCCTCGTCATACCTATACTTTCGTCCACCAAGTTCAAATTCGATTTCGCCAAGTTTCTTGGTACCAACAATATCTGCGTTCAAATCAATGTTTCCCGTCATATAACCACCAGACACACGCAGCCCGCCAAGGAACCATGTATTACCAAACGGGTAAAAATCTATCAACGCACCAACATGTTTAGCATTTATATTTACATTATTAACTTTCAAGTTGTCATCAATTTTGATTCCGTCATCACCAATAGTATTGTTTATGCTTCTATTCAATCTGTTTTTAATTGGTGAATAAGTTGCAAAATCTAAACGCACCCCAAACCGTTTCCACCAAAAAGAATCAAGGTTTTTATTATTGTATCCTATAAAAGCATTCAAACCACTTGTTGGCGAAACACCAGCCCCCAATTGCAAACCATAAGGGAATCGTGCTTTAGGATTAGAAGCGGTTTTAATCGCCTGCTTTTTTTCTTCTGTTTTTTTAGGTTCAACTTGTTGTTCTTTTATTTGTTGAACTTCGGTTTGTTTTTCTTTTACTTGTGAAGTTTTTGCTTTTTGTTTTTTTACCTTATTTTCTTCTGCTTTCTGTTCGTTTAGTTTTTGTTCTTGAGTTTTTTGTTCTGTAATTTCTTTTGGAGTGTTTTGCTGTTCATTAACAGGCTGTATAATCTGCTGTTGTTCTGTTGTTTGTGGTGCAATAACTTTTTGCGTTGCACCAGATTTAATATTGGCCGGATCGCCATACAAGTCTTTAACAGATGTTTGCGCAAACGCAGGCAAAATTAACACAGATAAAATTGACACAACAGAGATTTTTTTCATATCTAAGCCCTTTTATTTTTATACAAGGAATATGTTCACAATTATAAAGATTAAACATTAACTGCACAACCATAAAATTTTTATTTTAAAAGGGTCTTTTTTGTGATAAAATTAGTCTTATGAAAAGCAAAATATCTTTTTTGGCTATGGTTGCCATTGCGTTAAATGTAAATTACGTTTGCGCATCTGAATGTGTTGATGCAGATTGTGAATTAGCATCTGGCGAAATTGAAAGTATTGACGAATTAATTCCAACACTTTACGAAGTTAATTGGGCTGCACCAGCAGAAACAACAACATGTGAATACGATTATAATTGTCCATTTGAAACAGATGAAGAATGTGCAGTATGGTATTCTAAACCTGCATATAAAACAACAGTTGCACCACGTGCACCGCATATAAATCCTGTTTTAGTGGACGATATGATTTTTGCAATTTATACCAACGATGAAATAAATGCTAACAATTCAGAAATGTCACCTTTGGTTGAAAGATATACAATGTTAATGAATGCAAGTGATGCATGTTGTACATCTGGTATAATATACAAAATGCGTCAGAACGGCGCATCAGATAAAGAAGTGTATGATTTCTTGAAAGATGACGCCAATCGTTTTGCAATAACAAAACGCTGTTTGGTAATGTCTGATAAAGATATAAGTTCCAGATATTCAAACGGTGTAACCGGAAAAATGGTTATGGATGTCCGTAATGCATGCTTGTGCAAAAACCATCAATGGTTTGATTCTTTATTACAACCATTTGATGATATATATGAACGCGTCCCAGATTTCCAAAAAACGGCATTTGTGTACTCTTACATTGACGGTATGAATCGGGAAATCGATGTGTCTGTGAATGAAGATGTCCAAAAAACGATGGGGATATTATCAATTTGTCCAAAATAAAAATTAAAACCGCCTTTTGGGTGGTTTTATTATTTCTTAGAAACTTGAGATTTAACCCAAGAATAATGGCGGAAAAATTCAATACCAGGACCAGCTGGCATACCCATCCATTTTTCACCATTTGGGATACTGCGGAAAACACCGCTATTTGCGCCAATTTCCACATCATCGCCTATTTTTAGGCCGTTTGAAATACCAACATGACCGCCCAACAAAACACGATCGCCAATAACCGTTCCACCGGCAATCCCCACACCCGCAGCAAGGAAACATTCTTTGCCTATTACAACACCATGTGCAACCTGACACAAATTATCTATCTTGGTTCCTTCGCCTACGATAGTATCTGTCATTGCGCCACGATCGATACAAGTATTTGCACCAACAGAAACACGATTACCCAAAACAACACGCCCTGTATGTGGTATAAACACGTTTTTGCCGTCCTGACGCGTATAACCAAATCCGTCTTTGCCGATAACCGCATTAGCGTTTATCACACAATCTGAACCGATTGTAGCGTTTTCTATATGGGCACCGCTGTGAACAACTGTATTAGCACCCAAAACTACATTGCGACCAACAAAAGCCCCAGGATAAATCTTTACACCTTCTTCCAATACAGCACCTTTTTCCACGGTGGCATATTGACCGATATAGTTAGTACGTTTTTTACGATAAAAAACACCTTTTTCCACTGTCGCAAAATAAGATATACCAAAACGTGGTTTTTCACGATAAATCTCGCCCAAGATTTTGACTATATTTCCACGTGGGGAATCAGTTATCAAAAGTGTTGCACCCTTTGGGGCATCTTTGACCTGTTCTTTTTGCAACAAGATAACGGAAGCACGGGTGTTTTGCAAAACTTCAATTGGCAACACCTTGAAAGCATTTGAGTTTCTTTCGGTAGAATAAAAAGCTAATTGGCCAGGTTTGGCTTCTGCAATAGGTGCAACGCCATTAACAACAACCTTGTCATCGCCTTTCAATTCCAGTCCGAATTTCTTGGCTAATTCACCAGCGGTAATTTTAACACCACGAGGCCCAAAAATTTTACGCAATAAATCTTTCATATCTTTATCCTTTGTTAATACGCAGATTATAGATACAAAAGAAACGAAAGGCAAAAGTTTTTTTATACGAAACAAAAAACCGCCCGTTTGGGCGGTTTTGTTATTATTCAACAGTAAAACTTATCACATCACCATAAGAACCCAATTCTTCAGTTCCCAGATAACATTGGATATGTTCACCAACTTCTGCTAGCCAAGCTTGAACTGCTTCGTTTTCTGCATTTGCATATTTAGCACTTTGTACAGATTTGGTAATGCCAAATCCCAACGCGCCAGCAGCAACAGTTCCAACCCCAGCAGCAATCCAGTTCGTTGACTTCTTATTCTTTTTTGCAGATTCTTTGACATCGAAATCATCACAGAAAGCCTCTAAAGTAGTCAAGTTAGCTTTAATACCTTCGATATCACACTCAGAGTCAGAACAAGCCCCATCAAACTTTACATCTTTCATTTTTGCACTTGTGTCTTTTATTTCGTTGTTCAATTTTTTTGCATTGTTAAGCGCAGCATTTGCATAAGCAACAGCAGTGTTGAACTTTGCTGTGTCATAAATGGTTTTATTACCATCAGTTTTCATTACACCACTAAGCTCGCTTCTTGCTGAACGGATGTTATTCTGGCACTTTTCTTGGTTGTTTTCCAAATCTTTTTTATTTGTGCCACCCAACAAGCCCTTGTTTTGCAAAGCATTTGCACCAAAGTATGATGCGACACCGCCAATCAATGCAGGCGCAACAGTTCCCCAAACAAGACCATTGGTTTCTTTCGCAGTGCCTTCACCAGCATTTTCACGCGCTTTGCTGCCAACAGCATTTGTTATTTTTTCCAATGTAGCTTTATCAATCCATGAACCACATGTGAATGTATCGCCAACCGCAAAATATGCCGTTGCTTTATCACCCAAAAGTTCTTGGATATCTTTATCATCAGATGCGACGGTTATTCTTGCACGACAGAAAGAACCATACAAATCATTTGATGCAGTAAATTCTTTTGTCTTTAATCCCGCCATATTATAATTCTTTGGGATTTTGTTGTTTTTCAATTTCACCCACATAAATGTTGAACCGTTATCCGAAGCACCACGGATACCACCATTGTTTTGTGCCAAACATACATTTTGTTCTTTGGTAAGTTTAGCATTATATTTTGCTTGGGCTTCGCGTTCTACATCAACCAACAATTCTTGGAACAATGTTTTACCCGCATTTTCCAAAACATATTCCGCATTGCTTTGATATACAGGTTCTGTATATAAACAGCCATCTTCGTCCATTACACCATCACAAGAATCATTAATTGGTTCTGCGCGGTCATATGCAACACAGTTTTCTTTTGTTTGTGCTTCTTCGTTAGAAATTGCACAACCAATCAAAATATCATCTACATTTCTGTTGATTTTTGTCGTGTTGGCACCCAACCAGCCTGCACGAACAGTGCCTGTATCCCAACTGGAAGTATCTTGTTCTTCGCGCCAATCTGCCGCAGCCACTTTCAAATGTTCTTCACAGATAGAAGCATTTTTAACAGTGTTCATGCACAAACCGATAACGATATTATAATCAAGTATGCCGCCCATTTTGTTCATGCTGCGATCCAATTTAGCATTGCCTGTAGCATATGTTCCAACAACAATATCTGTTCTGTTGCGATAGCAATTTTCATAATCAGTGCCACACAAAGATTTTACACAACCCAAAGCAACTGTCTGACATTGTTTTTTCATGTTTTCAATTGCTGCATCATTATAAGATGTTGCCAATGTTGAATTCAAGGATGCCACAACACCAATTGGGTCATCACCTGTTGAATCTTGTGGATACAAAGTTGTGAAAACACTGTTTTCATCATTCATATATCCGTTATACAAACTTCCCTTGCTTAAAACAGCAGCATATTGACAGTTTGCATCTGTATCAACAATTGCACGACATGCTGATTTAACTTCTTTATATGATTTTGGTGATTTAGTCAAATTAACAGAACCGTCTGTATCGCGTGATTGCTTATAACAAACAGAACCTATACCAGATCCGCAAGAACGCATCGCGCATGAAGATATTGTGTCGATACATTTGTCTTGGACTTTGGCATCAAAGTTATCGATGATTTGATTAATTTTGTCGTTTAACGCTGCGAAACGGCCAAATTCACCACTGTACATATCTTCGAAAACATCACTGACATTGTCTGGATCTGTCAAAACAGATTCTTTGGTCACAGGTTTACCCTTTACCGTCATATAACAGTATTTATTAGAACCAATTGTTTGTTGACATTCTTGACGGATATATGCAGAAACATCACGTTTTTCAGTAATTTTTGTAATTTCCATCAAATCTTGGGTTGTGACAGCACGACCACCATTTGTGGCATCAGCAATTCTGATTAACAATTCGGTTCTGCCTTCGATACATTTGTTTGGATTTTTTTGGCAAGCATTCAAAATACACTGATCCGTGACTTTGTTGCAGGTAGCAACAGCGTTATTTACCGCCAATGCCGCACCTTCGTTGATTAATTCAGACAATCTTGATCCTGCTGCCGGCAATAAAGATGCCGCCGCAGAAGTTGAACCAAACAATTCTGTTTTGCCCGCACTTTGGCAACGTGCCAACGTTGAATCACAAAGCAAAGCTTGTTTCTTGAATTCTTTGTTATCGGTACACAATTCAAAGTCTTGACCACAAACGTTATCTTTACGCAAGCAATTTGTATAACTCTTGACACATTGGTTTGTATCAAGACGGTTTTCAATTTGTGCCGCCGTTATCATTTGTCCCAAAACGCTGCTCGCGGTTGGATATGTATATGCAGTGACTTCGCCTTCGGAATTTTTCGTCACATAAGTCGCAATTGCATTCAAATCTGAAGTACCGAACAAACTGGCGCGACCCGCCGCACTGCATTGGGATAAAACATTTAAACATGTTGGCATTTTTGCATGCAACAAGACACTGTTTGTGCATTCTTCGAAATCAGAACCACAGGTATCGTTATTTTTGATACAAGCCGTATAGTTATCGATACAATCAACATCCGCCAAATATGTCGTGCCGGATGTCGTCGTGGTTCCCGTACTTGCAGTAATATAGCCCGCAATAGAAGGCAAACGTGGCGAAGTTTTGGAAACCATGCTCACACGCGATGTAGCACCGAAAGCCCCAGGAATTACGGCAATAATTGACAACAGACCAAATGTTTTGATGATGTTTTTCATCCCCTTTCTCCATTTTTCTTTATATTTATTTTATCATACACACACAAATAATGAAAGCGAAAAATGAAGAGTTTTGTCGATTATTTTTATTCGTTATCAAGGATGTCTTTCAGTTCAATCATGTCATCTGGCATATGAGCCTTGAAATGCATTTTTTCACCAGTTATTGGGTGCACAAATTCCAAAACTTCTGCATGCAACATCTGGCCATTATGATTTTTCAAGAAACCCAGCAATTCCGGGTCTTTCACAGAACCAATATGCGACTTTTCACGACCATAAAGCGGATCACACAAGACAGGGAAACCATGAGATGATAAATGAACCCTTATTTGATGCGTACGCCCGGTCATCAATGTGCAACGAAACATCGATATACCAGGCTTTGTCCAAACATCCATAACATTAACAATCGTGTGTGCCGGTTTGCCACCAGTTTTTACCAAACTCATCTTTTGACGATTGCGCGAAGAACGCGCGATATTTCCGGTGATTTCTGCCCCACCCCATGTTGGAACACCCCAAACAAAAGCAACGTATTTTCGCGTTAAATCATGTGTCGAAAAAATTTTTACAAGCCCGCGATATGCGGCATCACTTTTTGCAAAAACCATCACACCACTGGTATCTTTGTCAAGACGATGCACAACTCCCGGTCGCGTCAATCCGCCCAGCGCAGACAAGTGCGTATAAGCTAACAAGTTTTGCACCAAAGTTCCTGTTTTATTGCCGGCACTTGGATACATCACAACACCACGCGGTTTGTTTATCACGATAATGTCATCGTCTTCGTACAAAATATCCAAATCAAAATCACTGCCGATGTTATCATATGCAACATCTGTCTTTTTTTCAGCAATCTCTACAACAAATTCGTCATCAATTTTTGTTTTATCCGACAACTTCAATTGTTTACCATCTTTGCGACTTATCTTGAATTTCTGAATTTCACTGCGCGAAAATTCAGGCATTTGAAGAGATAAAAACTTATCGATTCTGATGCCTGCGTTTTCTGGTGATACTAAAAAGTTTTTTATGTTATCCATTTATCTACGTTCACTCCAATCTGGGCCACGTTCACATTTAGAAATATCAATTGTGAAATAGCGTTTTCCTTCCAATGGGCATGTCAAAATTCCAGTCGAACGTGCCTGAGTTGCATCTTCTGTTGCGTTACGCCATGCAAAAGAAATGTGTTCTGGTTGATAAAGACAAACTATACGTAAATTTCCGGACATTTTACCCTTTGGTGACAACCATACACGAACACTGTCTGCTTCACCGTAACAAGGAAAAGAATCAAGGTAATATAATACCAGACCTTCTTTAACCAAAGATTTGTCCGTGCCTTTTATTGTTCCTGTGTATTGATTAAGTGTCAAACCAGTCACCGCCGCCCAATCAACAGTTGTTGAAAAAACACTGACCCGTTGCACAATTGCAGGCCCCGGCCCAAGCGGTGGGGTTGGCGCAGTATCTGCAAAAGCATTTATGCACAAAAAAGATAAAAATATTACGGATAAAAACTTCATTTTGGTTCCTTTAATTCAACAGACAATCTTTTCACATTTGTCGGATCAACCGATAACATGTGATTAAATGTGACCGTGGTTTTTGCTTCCAATAAAGTTGCAGGTGGCATAAAAGTTTGACGCGACAAAACATTGCCCAATGCATCATAAGAAACTATGATTATATTTGGTATGCCATAAATATCGTTTGTTGTATTTGTAATATCACCAGAAACAAATATACGCTTGTTGCCTTTTTCATCTAAAACAGTGTGAATATTTTTTTCATCTATTTTGGTAACAAGTGGGTATTTTTTACTGTTTCCTGAAAAATTAACAATCACCACAAAAGAAAAAATACATGCGGCAATAAACGCACAAAGCGCAGCAATAAACTTTATCATAGTTTTTTGAGAAATAGGAACACGAGGTGTCCAAACATGTCCACAAACCGCACATTTTACTGGTGTATTTGGCGCGTGTTCCAGCGTATATTCTGTCTTGCAAAAATCACATACTGTTTTCATAAGGCAACTCCGTTTTTACCTTTATATCATAAATTATTACAAATTCAACATTTCATATTTTGCACGTATTTGTGTCTGCATGTTATTGATAGCGTTTATATAATCAGCAACAGTTGCATTTGCGTTTGCTGCGACACCCTTGAATACAGATGTTGCGACACTATCAGATTTGGATTCCATTGCAATTATGATTGATGCCATACGTGAAAGTTCCGGAGAATAGATATCTACAAAGCGTGCTTTTTTGTTTTTAATATCCCAATAAAATGATGAATCTTTAGAATCTTGAATTCTGTCGGTTATTCTTAACTGTGGCGTGACAGACCCTGTATATCCAATAGAAACATATGTCGCAGTTATACGTCCCAATATCAAATCCATATCACCAATCACTTTCAACGAAGACGGTTTATCCGTGTTATTAGAAATGCTAAAACCACTTAATGTCAAAGTGTTTACATACAGATCATTTGTATAAAAAGACGAAAACTTTGCAGAATCTGCCAGTGTCAAAGTTCCATTCACAGTCATTTCACGAGAATCTGCAGTCAAAGCCCCATTTATAACCGCAATATTTGTCGAAAACACAGAATCTATGGTTGAACGATTTGCAAAAACAAGCGTTCCTACATCCAGTTTACTTGCTTTCAATTTTTCACCGAATTGGGCTTTATAAGAATCTAAAAAACGAATACTTTTTATATCGTGTCCATCTAAATTCAATGCAGATTGCATCGTTGCGTCGTTTTCATTATCAGACGGCAAACGCCACAAATATTCAGTATTTCCCCGCTTTACTTTTGTTGTACCAATCAAACCTTTGGTATTTTTTATACCAAAATCTGATGCTTGGCTACGAAAAGCCCCAAAACCACCGTATGTGGTATTACCTTCTACAAAACCAAATTTGCCACCACCAAGATTTACTATTTCGCGCGTACGAATTGGTGTTATATCAGAATTGCTTAAAATAATAATACCTTGAAGGGTTGATTTATTGTTGTTATCTGCAGATTTCAACACCCGCAATTGATAATCGTTTGCATAAGTATCCGCAATATATTCTGGTAAACCATAATCAATCAAATCTGCGATTTTAATTTTTGTTATATTTTTACCTGTTGGACGCATTAATTCTTTTTTATTTTCTACGATATATCTTTCCAGCGCACTTTGGACATTCTCCATCTGTCTGGTAATAGCCACGTTTTTAGCACGCTCTGCCGCTGTTTGTTGATAACGAAACACAAAAGGAATTATTATTGCGGCCAACGCAATTGTCATCATCAATTCAACCAGCATTCCGCCACGTTGATTTCTTTTGTAAAAAACATCATGTTTCATTTTCATTATTTTGTCTGCCAATCTTTTGATACTATCTTCTTGAATTTATCTGCGTCTGGAACAGGCGGAACAGATGCACGTGTTAATGTTAATTTGGAAAAAGATGGTGGCGTCAAAGAAGGAAAAGCCCAATTACCAATTCTTAACGGCGCAACACCTGCCAATAATAATTCCCCTGATACAGTTATCCCAAAGTTTTCATAAAACACTAAATCTGTTGTTGATAAGTAAGGCGTCAAAAGTTTATTCATTGAAATACCACTAAAACCAGAAACACTTCTGCCACTGGAAGCTTTCAGAATCAAATTTCCTGCTACATTAACAGATTTTCCAATTGTCGCCCTGTCCACAATTATTCGACCATTTGTCGTATATTTATCACCGTTTAATTTATCCGCTTTGATAAGCCTGAAACCATTAGTATCCCCGGTGACACGCATAGAACCGAAAGTTATATTATCCGAACTCATGTTTGCCCCAGATGAAAAATATACATTATCTGCATCGACCACATCTGATTCCAAAAACACAGCATCAACATCTATTGCCTTTGCAGACAAGGCATCAACATTCGCCGCGTTAAACACATTGAAACTATTCATATGCAGGTTTCTAAACATTTTATTAAGGCCATCTTCGCCCATCGTGCCACGATGTAAAAACCTTGATTTATCTGCCCCCTCAAAATCATGAGAGATTCTGAAAATCAAATCACCAACATAAAAATCATTTGGGGCAGACACCGCCCAACTTTGTGAATACGCTATACCATCTTCACGAACAACAGCGGCGTCTTCACCAATTTGTTTTGCAATATTTGCCGCCCTAAAATCAGACGCCCCTGTATCAAAAGCCAAATATACATCTGCAATAGATGCACCATTAACTTTATACTTGTCAATATAACCACTGTGCGCAAAAGGAGCTATTTTTTGTAATTGTTCTTCGGATAATTTTATTTCTGCTTTTTCGTCCCATTCTGCTTGATTAATACGCAAATAATTTACGACACCATCGCGCAATTTAACAATTTCATTTGCGTGTGCAATGTCTTGTGATTCGCGCGACATTTCTATAATTTGACTGTACATAAATGGCGATACAGCAATCATAACAGCTATCGCCAAAACAACTTCGGTCAATGTTGCCCCGCGATCCGTTTTCGCACTTAAGTTATCAAAATAATTTTTACATACAATCATCACGACCACTTTGTAAACATTGCTTTATATTTATTCTTGATTCCAGTCTTTGCCAAAAAACATATTGGCAAATAATATTTTGCGCCAAAGACTCTTTATTATACGCGACATCCAATTGGTTTATTATTTCTCGACAAGAAATTGTTTTATCACTGGCGTCCTTTGGATCTGCAATAATTTCGAAAGAATCATTATTTATATCATCAACATAAACATCCGGCAAAAGCGATGTTCCGGCAGGTCTTATATCGACCAACAAAGCCCCAGATTGTCCGTTTAACAAACCGTAAGATGTCTGATCTCGCAATGAAATATTGGCGGCATAAATATTCTTAACATCAACACCTTTATTTGTGTTGTAAGACAAAGTTTTTAGATCAACATACACATCTTGACCGCGCGACGCATCTAAATAAGAACCAATATCCAAACGATCAGTTGTAAAACTAAAATTGTCCGCCCGCACAGAACCGTGCACGACCCAATCAGCAGGCCCTTCAAATCCGGTACGATCTTCGGTCATAGAAAAATCGTAAATCGATGCAACATTAGATTCAAATCCACCAGTTGTCCCAAATCTGGAAATCGTACGTAAAGAGGCAGAACCTGTTTTTATCTCGCCACGTGACAAAGATAAAGCAGCACCACCGTCTGCACTCTGGAATACCGTTTTATTAGCATACAAATCAGAAATCTTGTTTTTATCTTTTCTGCTTTCTTCTACGCCATAAAGAGAAAGTGTATTAAATTGTGCGCTTTCAAATTCACCATTGCGGGCGAACAAAACCCCAACCTTGTCTATGCTTTTGTCGTTCATATCTAACTCTGATAAAAAGCCAACATTTTCATTTGTTTCTTTTTTAGACACAATGTCGCTGTACATCACATCCAAAGGAATATCTACTTCAATGTTATTACCATGAACATTGGCATAAAAACCTATTCTGCGCGCAAGTTCTGACAACTGGGACTTTGATAACTTTCCACCGCTTACGTTTATAAAAGCATATATACCATTTTCGCTTTTATCGATAATCAAGGATATATCTTGGTTGAAATAAGTTTTCGGCACAAACCCAAGTGGCAGTCCATAATTTTCCAACACAGAAACAAAACTTTCCTTGCTTAGATGTTGCTTTTTGTACGGCAAATTATCTTTTTCTTCATACAAGTAAACACGTGCCGCAGCATAAGCAGATTCTACTTGTTCTGTTGCCGCATACATTTGCGCAGCCATATCACGCGAAGAGATGCGTGTGGCAAAAAAAGGCATAAAAGCAAAAACCAAAGTCAATGCCAGCAATGCTTGCAATAAAAAATTACCGGTCTGTTTTTGCAAAAACACCCTCCTACACGGTTAAGCATAGCAATTGAAAAAAATTATTGCAATCAGTTTTAAGATGATTTAAGATTAGAAACGTTAAAGAACAAACAATAGATTAGATTTGTTGTTTGAAAAGATTATTTCCTTAAAACATAAAAGAAAAAAAATGCCAAGTAAGAAAAATCAAACATCTGTAGGTCAGATGATTCAACGTTGCCATAAATGGCGCCAAAAAAGAAAACAATACATCGATCAAGCCCGTCAAACAAGTGACGAAATTGAACGCGAAAGACTTCTTCAAGCGGCAGAACATTATGGTCGTATTGTCAATGAAGAACAGGTTAAAATTGATTCTCAACGTGATCCAAAAGACAAAAATCAAATCCCAGAAGAAATCCCTGCAACAGCCGAAAATAACGATACCGAAGAAGAAGATATCGGCTTTCCTGATTTCATTTCAAATTTGAAATAATTCTGTCCGTTTTTTATTGAAATCATATATTTATTTGCTATGCTTTCCCCTAAAGGAAGCATTATGGATAATAATTATACTGTTTTAGCTCGAAAATATCGCAGTCAAGATTTTGAATCCCTTATTGGTCAAGACGTTTTGGTAAAAACGTTAACCACCGCTATCAATACAGGTCGTATTGCGCACGCCTATATTTTCACTGGTATTCGCGGAACCGGAAAAACAAGTACCGCACGTATTTTGGCCAAAGCCTTGAATTGTTTGGCATCTGACCACGCGACATCAAAACCTTGTGGTGTTTGTGAAAACTGTCGTGCTATTGCAGCAGGTCAGCATATTGACGTAATGGAAATTGATGCGGCATCTCACACAGGCGTTGACAATATGCGTGAAATATTAGATGCGGCGCTTTATCGTCCAACCAATGCACGCTATAAAGTTTATATTATCGACGAAGTTCACATGTTATCAACCAGCGCTTTTAATGCACTGCTTAAGACATTAGAAGAACCACCGGCACACGTGATATTTATTTTGGCTACTACAGAAATAAGAAAGGTTCCTGTCACAATATTGTCACGTTGTCAGCGTTTTGATTTGGCACGTGTTCCTGTTGAAACATTAAAGAAACATTTTGCATGGGTTGCAGAACAAGAACACATTGAACTATCAGATGGCGCAAATGAATTATTAGCTCGCGCGGCAGATGGTTCTGTGCGTGACGGACTTTCCCTGCTTGACCAAGCAATTGCCCAAACTGGTGGCCACGTAGACGAAGGCGCGGTTCTTGATATGCTTAAAAGAACAGACCGCGGGACAGTTGTCAATTTCATGAAAACCGTTTTGTCTGGGGATGTTAATGCTGCCTTAAACAAATTAGACGAAATCTATAACAACGGCGCAGATTTGACCATGTTGTTAAATGACATGATGGAATGGACACATTGGGCAACCCGCATGTATCCATCTTTGCGTTTACAAGATATGACTTCTTCCCCGTATACAGCAGACCAACGTGAAACAATCAAAAAGATAAATGAAAATATTTCTCTTAATACATTATCACGTATATGGCAGGTAATGATTGCGGCGGTTCCTGAATTGCAGGCTTCCAATAATCAGAAACAATGTTTTGACATGCTGATTATAAGATTGATGCATATCGCAGACATGCCTTCTATTCCAGAATTGTTGAAACAAAACACTGAAAGCGCACCTGTAAAGCCAGTTGAAAAAACAGTTCAAGAAAAATCAAAATTTATCGAAATAAATACTTCTGATGAATTGGCAAACGCGTTGCAGACTGCCCGTGAATTATTGTTGTATTCTTATTACACAACAAACCTTGAAATCACAGAATTTGCAAATGGTGTAATTAAATATTTTGACCGTAAAAACGACAAAGATTTTTCACAAAAATTAACATTGTGGTTAAAGAATAAAACAGGAAAATCTTGGACATTAGAAATGATTCAAGAAGCGCCACATCAACAAACTCTTTCGGAACACACTAAATCAGAAATTGAGGCAGACCCTATGGTTGCCAGTGCGATGGATTTGTTCCAAGATGCAGAAATTGTGAATATATCTAAATAAAAGGGATGAAAAATATGAGAGAACAATCAGGACGTTCATTAATAGAAATTATTGGCGTACTTGCAATTAGTGCAATTATGGTTTCTGGGACTTACGCGATATACAATTCGACAAATCAAAAACAAAAAAGGTTAATTGCTGGGGCGGCATTGGAAAATATTGCAACAAAGACAAAAACAATGTTGGAATATTCTGGATACGGGCCAGTATCGGTTAATTTCTTGATAGAATCAGGCGCAATTTCTAATGACAAAGCACCGGCTGGTGGCAAAGATTGGTCTGTAACCAGCAGTATTGACGGCACAGAGTTTTCAATCAATTTGGTTGATTTAAGTTACGAAGAATGTGCATATTTCACAACCAAGAAATTTGATTGGGTAACCCGTATAACAGTTAATGGTTTTTCTTCGGACGATACATCATATTGCTTGAAAACAGGCAGCAATAACATATCATTTTTCGCACAATAAAATATGGACTTGAAAAAAATTATCTTTATTGGTTTGTGTCTCGGTGTCGCAGGATGCCTGCAATATCACAGTCCTGAACGCAGCTCTTGGAACCAGTATCTTTACGGGGCCAGTTTTATGGACATGACAGAAACCGCACGCGCTGCAAAAATGCCTGTATACATGGGACATGGTGGAAAAGTTATTACTCAAAATGGTGAATTATCTGAAAAGATGCAATATGGCGACAAGAACGCAATTGATAGTGCAATTTTAGTTAATTACATGTCAGAACTTGAATATGAATTATATGATGCTTTGCGAAAACCGGGTATTTCTGTTCAACGCGCAGGCACAGATGTTATTGTGATTTTAGTTCGTGATTCAATTATGAAACAAAATGTTGCAGATATATCACAGGACGGCGCAGACACACTTAAAACCATTTCTAAGATTCTGAATAAATATAATGCCACATTTATCGAAATCGCGGGCTATACAGATTCAATGAAAGATAAAAATGCGGCATATTCTTTGTCTTTGGATATGGCACAACGCACAGGTGTATATTTTGCACAACACGATGTTTCAACATCACGTATGTTCATCGTTGGTCGCGGTGCGGCACGTCCGATTGCTGCCCAAGATGATATTGGACGTTTAACCAATCGCCGTGTTGAAATAAGAATCGCCCCAGCCCGATAAAAATACATTGCTTTTTTCATAGAAATTGCTATATTTTCCATAACCAGAAAAAAAAGGAAGTACTATGAAAAAAGAAAACAATCCAATTGTAAAAAAATATTCAAAAATGGGCATTATCGCGACCGCTGTGGTTGTCGTTGCATTGTTGGGCGCATGGGCTATATCCAGTGCCACAAAATCTGTCAGTGTTGAAAAAGCAATAGCAGAAGTGACAACAGATGCTGCAACTGGTGCTGATTTACGTATTGCAATTGTCAGCATGGACAAAATCCAAACAGATGCAAAAGTTTTGGAAGATTTGCACAAACAACGTGCTGATTATGAAAAGAAATTGAAATCAAAATTGGAAAAAGAACAAAAAGCAATTGAAAAAGAAAAAGCTGACATTGAAAAATCACAAGATGTTTTATCCCAAGAAGCATTGCAAAGACGCGTTGTTGATTATCAACGTCGTGTAAATGATTTCCAACGTCATTTGTCAGAAAGCGCACAATCTATCGAAGTATCATATCAAGATGCCCTGAACACAATTCAGAAAAAACATTTGGACCCAGTTATCCAAGGTATAATTGCAAAGAAAAAATTGTCTTTGGTAATTGACGGCCGTATGGCACGTATTGGTGAAGGTGTTAAAAATCTTGATATCACAGACGAAGTTGTTAACGCTTTGAACAAAAAAGTTTCATCTGTGAAAATGGCATCACCAAAAGGTTTATAAAAAATCTTTCAATTGAAAAACACCGGCAAACGCCGGTGTTTTTTTACGGTTGTTTTTACAATTGTGCTTTGACTTCTTGGACTTCGTAACATTCGACACGATCACCTTCTTTCAGGTCATTGTATTTATCGAAACTCATTCCGAATTCTACACCGTTGGAAACTTCGCTAACTTCGTTCTTTTCACGACGCAATTCGCCAATTTTACCATCGTAAATAACAACGTTATTGCGCAACAAACGAACGAAAGCAGATTTCTTGATTGTTCCCTCTGTCATACGACAACCGGCAACTTTGGTACCTTTGCCAACTGTGAACAAAGCGATAACATCTGCGTATCCGATAAAGTTTTCACGTTTTTCAGGTGCCAATTTACCAGACAAGATTTCTTTGATTTCGTCTGTAATACGATAAACAACACTGTGATATCTTATATCAACACCATTATTACGCGCCATATCACGAACAGCACTGTCTGCACGAACGTTAAACGCGATTATGACAGCACCAGATGCAGTTGCCAATCTGATATCGCCTTCGGTAATTTGACCAACGCCAGCAGATAATAATTCTACGCCAGCCTTGTCAGAATTAAACCCGCGCAACATATCAGAGATTGCTTCGACCGAACCTTGTACATCAGCACGCAAGATAACTGGCAAAGTCAATTTCTTGGTTTCGTCGCGTTTTGCAAATAATTCTTCCAAGGAAGAACGTTTAACCGCATTCGCTTTATCTTTTGCCTTTTGTGCACGATATGCTGCAACTTCACGTGTTTGTGCTTCTGTTTCCATAACATGCAATTCATCACCTGCACTTGGTACAGATTCCAAACCTAATACCATTGCCGGCTGACCTGGTTTAACAGATTTTACACGAACGCCGTTTGAATTAATCAATCCGCGAACGCGTCCGAAAGTTTCACCAACTACAAAAACATCACCCACAGACAAAGTTCCTTGACGCATCAAGACTGTTGCAACAGCACCAAGTCCTTTTTCCATTTTCGCTTCGACCACATAGGCCGATGCCAATATATCTGGGTCTGCTTTCAGATCCATAAGTTCTGCCTGTAAAAGAATTGCTTCTTCCAATTTATCAAGTCCCATTTTTGTCTTGGCAGAAATTTCAACACATTGAACATCACCGCCCATGTCTTCAACTTGAACTTCTTGTTGCAACAGGTCAGTTTTAACGCGCATTGGATCTGCTTCTGGCAAATCACATTTGTTTATCGCAACAATAAACGGAACCTTGGCCGCACGAATATGATTAATCGCTTCAATAGTTTGTGGCATGATTGAATCGTTAGCCGCAACAACCAAAACAACTATATCAGCGATTTGCGCACCACGTGCACGCATCGCTGTAAATGTTTCGTGTCCTGGGGTATCAAGGAAAGTGATTATCGCACCAGATTTTGTTTTAACTTCATAAGAAGAAATATGTTGAGTGATTCCACCTGCTTCGCCAGCAACAACATTTGCATCACGGAAAGCATCCAATAATGAAGTCTTACCATGGTCAACGTGTCCCACAACTGTAACCACAGGATAACGTGGTTGCAATCTGTCGGCATGTGGTTCTTCTTCCAAAATATTTGCATAAGGTTTGACATCAACACGTTTGACTGTTGCACCAAATTCAGACGCTATTAATTCGGCAGTATCTGCATCAATCGATTGATTTTGTGAAGCCATCATGCCCATTTCCATCAATTTCTTGATAACATTACCGACTTTTTCAGCCATCGCAGCCGCCAAATCTTTGACAGTTATCGTATCACCCAATGTGACAACATGTTCCACTTTCTGTGGGGCAGTAAATGCAGCACGCGCTTTTTCGCGAAAACGTTTAAGAGATGCTTCACTGCGTCTGCGATTTGCACCGCGCAAACCAATTTCATCGTCGTCGTCGTCATCACCGCCGCCGATAACAATATCATGAATAGATATTTTACCGCCTTTCTTAAAGTCTTTCTTGAAACGGTTTTGTTTTGATCCGCGCATATCATCACCATCGTCATCACGGCGATTATTATGATTTGCAAAGGCGACATTATTGTTCTTTTTGTTTTCGTGGGTGTTTTCACGTGTCGGAACAACCACAGGTTCTTCCGCAACCTGTTCATTTTCTGCTTCGCGTTGCGCCAGTTGTTCTTTGACCGCTTCATATTCGCGATTTTCACGTTCAATTTCCGCTTCACGCGCGCGACGTGCCGCTTCTTCTTCAGCCTCACGTTTTCTGCGTTCTTCATCACGTGCCTTGGCTGCTTCCAATACAGCACGCAATTTTTCATCTGCCGCATTGCGCACAGTTTCAACCTTTTTAGGTTCTTCGCGTAATTCATTATTTCCCGGTGCCACAATACGACGACGACGTTCTACAAAGACCGCGTCGCCTTTTTTACTTTGTACTGCACCGATTGTAACAGATTTTCCAAGTGTTAATGTCGCCATATTTTAACCTTTGGTTTTATTGTTTTCCTTTATTATTCTTCGTCAGCATCTGGAACAATACCATAAGCCAATTCACGTGCTTTCATAACAATACGTTCTGCCAAGCGCGCAGACATGTTGTCTTCACCCAAGATTTCAACTAATTCATCGGCCGCAAGGTCTGCCAAATCAGACAAAGACTTAACATCGTTTTCACCCAATTTCATGATGATTGGACGTTTAATAAAATCAAATTTCAACAAGTCATCTGACATTCCCATTTTATGACCGTTGTCAAAATAATCTTGTTCGATTTTGGCCAGATAAGTTTTTGCACGATTTTGCAATTCTGCTGCTAATTCTGGATTAAAGCCTTCGATAGATTCCAATTCAGATTGTTCAACATAAGCAATTTCTTCGATTGTTCTGAAACCTTCTGTGATTAACAATTGTGCAATTGTATCGTCCACGTCCAGTGCAGATGTAAACAATTCTGTCTTTTCTTTAAATTCTTTTGCACGACGTTCTTGTTCTTCGGCTTCACTCATAACATCGATGTTCCAACCTGTTAATTGGGATGCCAAGCGAACATTTTGACCACGACGACCAATTGCCAAAGATTGTTGATCTTCTGTTACAACAACTGCTGCCGTGTGTGTATCTTCGTCAACGATAATCTTTGCAACTTTTGCAGGTTGCATTGCGTTAACAATAAATACTGCAGGATCTTCAGAATACAAAATAACATCAATCTTTTCACCATGGCATTCATTTATCACAGGCTGAATACGTGTTCCTTTGATACCAACAGTCATACCAACCGCATCAATAGAAGGATCTTGTGTTTCAACTGCGATTTTAGCATGCGAACCAGGTGCACGTGATACAGATTTAATTTTGATAATGCCTTCATAGATTTCTGGAACTTCTTGTGTGAACAATTTTTCCATAAAACTTGGATGTGTTCTGGTCAAGAAAATCTGTGGACCAGAATTAGAACGAACAACATCCATAATCAAAGCGCGAACACGATCACCAACCGCCAAACGTTCGCCTGGGATTAATTCTGTGTTTTTAATATAACCTTCTGCTTTGCCATTAATATCAACGTAAACACTGCCAAATTCAATACGTTTAACAACACCGTTAACAATATCACCAATATTGTCTTTGAATTCTTCGTATTGGTTGCCTTTTTCAGCGTCACGAACACGTGCAGTCATAATTTGACGTGCTGTTTGGAAAGCCATACGACCAAATTCAGGTTCTGGCAACATATCTTCAACAACATCACCAACCTGTGGGTTTTGTGCGTATTTTTTTGCTTTGTCCACAGTCAACATTGTATTCGCGTCATATTCGTCACCTTTTGATTCTGGTGATTCAATTACTTCGAACAAACGTTTTACGTGTATTGCGCCATTTTTACGATCTATTTTTGCAACGATGTTAAATTCTTCGCCATATTTGTGTTTTGCGATTTTTGCGATAGCAGCTTCCAAAGATTCAATCACTGTTTCGCGGTCTATCATCTTTTCTTGGGCCAAAGAATCAATCGCTAATAATAAATCTTGACGTGGCATAGATTCAAAAGACATTTGTTTCTCCTTGTTGTTTTTATTATCTTTTATTGAAAGAGCGGGGTTTTTCAACCCCGCTCCTAAAACTTACTTTAAGAACATGCTTATATTATTATGCCCGAATCGCCGAAAATCAAGAAAAAAATTAAGTAATATTAATGTAAAAAACAGACTTTATTATGTCTTTGTTGCTTGACGGTATCGTTTTTGGGCTTTATACTTGATTATTATGAAAATTATCAACAGATATTTTAGGAATCAGTTGCTGGGCATCTTTGTCATGCTGTTGCTGATTTTAACAGGTTTATCATGGATGATGCAGATTATGTCCATGATGAAATTTCTGTTAACATACGGTATTAAATTTTCCAGTTTTGTATACCTGACATCGTTGATGATACCGTTTATAATATCTATCATTGTGCCTTTTGTAACATTTATCGCTGTAATTTTCATATATAACAAGATGATAACAGAAAACGAAGTAACCGTTATGGCGGCGTCTGGCTTGTCCCCATGGCAAATTGCTAAACCAGCAATAAGATTATCAATTTGGATAACACTTGCCCATCTAATTTTGAATATATGGCTTGTTCCGGTCAGTCAATCTGTATTTTATAGCACTCAATGGAACTTGCGTTATGGATTGGCGCATCTTAAATTGCAAGAATCTGCCTTTACTAAGTTATCCGATGGTTTGGTTGTTTATGTTGATAATGTCTCTGGAAACGATTTGAATCAAGTTATGCTGTCCGATATGCGCGAAGAAGATAATCAAATGCTTGTTTTTGCGCAACGCGGGAAACTGGTTACGACTGTGCATGGGCTGTCCATTGTCACCGACAACGGATCTTTGCAGATTCAAGGCCACAATGGTTTCACAACGGGAACTTTTGATAATCTGGATATGGATTTGAATTTGGTAGAAAACGATAAAGACGCATCTTTTCGTGTTCGTCGTATTCCAAGTTGGACTTTGTTAAAGACAGTATTTTCACAAGATGACACTCGGCAACATCAATTGACTTTGGTTGAAATCTGTACACGTTTTATAAACCCATTCCTGAATATTATATTAGCATTGGTTTGTACACTTGCCTTGTTGAAATCGTCTCTTTTGCGCCGTCGTGCTAGTTTTGCACCAGCAATGGCGGTTTTAGGTATGGCGCTTGTTATGGCGCTTTATATGTCAATGTCTAATATGGTGGTCAGTTTGACAGATGTTGGTTTGCTGGCAATTGGTACATTTGGTTTATTGTTTATATTGATTGGTTTGCTGTTAAAGAAATGAAATATATAAAGTTATCTTGGTTGATGTGCATGATTACAACAAACGCTTTTTGTTTGGGTGTCAACATGGACGAAGCAAAAACCCTGAAAGCAGACAAAATATATTACAATGTTAAATCAGAAGAAATCAAAACTTCTGGTAATACAGAGATGGAGAACGCTTCTGGTCAAAAGGTAAAATTAAACGAATTATCTTTATCCAAGAAAACTTCTAATGTTGCTGCAAACGATATAGAATTATGGCTGGGCAGTCATGTTTATATCAAGGCAGACAAAATCACACGTGACGGCGAAGAAACTATCGCAAAGAACGCTAATTTTACAGCATGCGATGGATGTGACACTTATGGCACTGCATGGAATATTCATGCGCGCACTATAATTCACGACCAACAAGAAAAGATGCTTTATTTTCATAACGCTTCTTTTTGGACGGCCAATGATAACATACCGGTTTTTTGGTTACCTTATTATGAAATGCCAGATCCAAGTGTAAAATATAAAACAGGCTTCTTAATGCCAAGTTTTAGTTCTACTAACGGTATGGGTACACAAATAAATATCCCTTTCTATGTAAACATATCTGACAAACACGATTTAACAACAACTCTTTCTTATTTAACAAACGAAAATCCGCTGTTTCAAGCCGAGCACAGATTAAACGCATACCATTCAGAATTTAGAACCAAGGGGTCTTTCACCCATAACGAAGCAGGGAAAAACCGTTGGCACATATACAATGACGATGTGATTGAAATGGGTGACAATGCACGTTCTACAATATATATAGCAAGAACATCAGATAAAACGTATCTTCAGAAATATGGATTTTATGATTATCAGCCATACCTTGATTCCGGGGCCAAAGTAGAATTGTTCGGTCAAACTAGTTATGCAGTGGCTGATGCACACATCTTTCAGGAATTACGTACCCAAACAAACAATCAACAAATTGCATCTGGAAACATACTGCCTAATATTCGTGGAACATATCAAACAGACCCTTTTTATAAAGAAACCTTCTTGTCTTTATCTGGCGATGTTTTGGCGGTATCTGGCGACAGTGCGGACAGCCAGCGCATGATTGGTGAAGCACGCATAATTTCACCATGGACGCTTTGGGGTGGAAATCGCATAACACTTAGTGCCGCATCAAGATATGATGTTTACAATTTTGATAAGACGGCTATATATGAAAACGACAGCGTTAACGGTTCTTATACTGGTGTTAAAACACGTTTCTTGCCAAGTGGTTATGTTGAATGGGGTTTGCCTCTTTACAGCGCAGGAAACAAATGGACTTATATAATTGAACCGCGCGCACGCTTGACCGTAATGGCACACAACGATAAAGATTCTGTATTCGCAACAGACAACGATTCCGCAGGTCGTTTCTTGTCTGACACAACATTGTTTTCTAACAACAGATATGCAGGATATGACGTGTGGGAAAACGGCAACTTCGTTGACTATGGTGCACGATGGGCGGCATTTAACGGGCAACACAACATCGAAGTATTTTTAGGTCAAACTTACGATTTCAACACCGATAAAGAAGATTTTTATGACAACGGTTTCAGAAATGGTTTTTCTGATTATGTCGGCCGTATCGCTTATTCAATCAATAATTTCCAAATATCTTCACGTTTTCGTGCAGATCGCGAAACTCAAAAATTAAATCATACAGAAAATTCCGTTTATATCGGAAAAGACAAGACATTCTTAACATTTGGACATATTTGGGACACCCAACCTATTGATATTTATTCTGACGGAGATAAAGATACCCATGAAATAGTGACAGGGGCAGGATTGAAAATAACCAAAAGAATTAATATCAAGGGATCTGTCATATACAACATGTATGAACACATCGTCCAAAGACATGCAGGTGGTATCTTTTATGAACACCCATGTTATTACTTGTCTTTTGAATACCAACGCGATAATGCAGCAAAAGAAGACTATGTGGGAAACACAACTTTCCAATTGAAATTTGGTATGAGTATTGATGGCAAACACTATTAATGAAAGGGAAAAGGATGAAAAAATTTTTCACTATTTTTGCATTTGCTTTTTTGGGAATTAATTGCGCTGATGCTACCAGTGTCATAGGAACCGTAAACGGCAAAGCGATAACAGATTCTGATATAACTGCACGCACAGAATTAATGGCACGCCAAGGCCAGACTTCCACTACAAATCGCAAACAGGCCTTTCAGAACATAATTGACGATTATATCAAGCTGGATTACGCCGCAAATTACAATGTAAAACCAACAGACAAAGATGCGGACCAAGAATTGAAAAAAATGAAACTGGGAGATATGAACGAAACTATGCGTTCTATGGCGCGGTTGGCTGTTCGTGCAAACATCGCATGGAATGTTATGATGGCACGAACAATTGTCCCAGATATAGAAATTGCAAAATCTGATATTGACGAAGAAAGAAATTCTTTGGCGCGCGAACATGGTTTACCTATTGAAACAACTCTGGTGCGTCTTGTTGATGTGCCAGATGACGTTTACAAAAAACTTAGCAAACCAAAAAATTGTGATGCTGCCGAAGAAATGGTGGAAAACCTTGGTGGATACCCACAAAAAATAACAGCCATGCAATATGAATTGGCACCAGATGTTCGCGAACGCATCGCTGGATTGCCACTGTTGACATGGTCAAAGAAAGAAAACAATACCGTATTTTTGATTTGTAGTGAAAAGAAAGGGAAAGAATATAAAAACTTGGACAAAATTATCAAACAAAATGCAACTTATAAAAAAGCATCTGCGGCGGCCGAACAACAATTAAAACAACTGCGTCGCAAAGCAGTTATCATTGTAAATGACGATAGATATAAATTATGAAAACTATACTCTTTAATTTAACAGATGGTGAATTGGAACAATTTGTTACGGAATTGGGGCAACCCCGTTTTCGCGCAAAACAAATTCGCGAATGGTTGAACAGGGGTGCACCTGATTTTAGTGTTATGAAAAATCTGCCTGAAGATTTGCGGAATAAATTATCTGAAATTGCAGAAACTTTACCACTAAAAATTGTAAAAAGACTACAGAGCAGTGATAATCAAACAACCAAGTTCTTGCTGGAATTAAACGATTGCGAACAAATCGAATGTGTTTTAATGCGAACAACTTACGGCAACAGCGTGTGTGTTTCTTCTCAGGCAGGCTGTGCAATGGGTTGCAAGTTCTGTGCTTCTACACTACTCGGACTTAAACGCAATTTAACAGTTAACGAAATGTTTGCCCAGGTTTTAACCGCACAATGGGAACTGCGACGCGATAGAATTGCTGATATAAAACCAAACGGCGATGCAAACAATGGTGATGTTTCACATATCGTCGTTATGGGAACAGGTGAACCGTTGCAGAACACAGAAAATGTTATTGGGTTTCTGGAACGCGCTAACAATGAATTGAATATATCTTGGCGCCGTATCACAGTTTCAACTTGTGGTATAGTCCCAGGAATCGAAGAATTAAACAAATGGGGCCGTCCGATTAATTTGGCCATATCTTTGCACGCACCAACAGATGAATTACGCAGTCAAATTATGCCGATTAACAACAAATATAAACTTCACGAAGTTCTTGATGCCGCATTTGCATTTTCTGACACGCACAATCGCCAATTAATGATTGAATATATACTGCTGGGCAAAAAAGATAAAAACGATTCTGTGGTGCTTTATAACGCAAATAATGAACACGCTGAAAAGCTGGTTGAATTATTGCGCGGACATAATGTTATGGTTAATTTAATACCATGGAACAGTGTCGATGAACGCGATTTTGCATCTTTGTCTGGAAACGCCGTCCATCGCTTTCAAGATATTTTGATTAAAAACGGGATTCATACGCGTATCAGACGTGAAAGGGGGGCCGATATTGGTTCTGCGTGTGGGCAATTAAGGTTGAAAAACGCAAAGGATAAAAAATGAAATTAAGATATATAACCTGCTCTGACCCGCGCGAAGATATACCGATAGAATCCATGTTAAATTTTACTGAAAAATACCCTATTGCAGAAATCGGGGTTCAGGCACATTCTGGCCCAATGTCTTTTAACAAAGCTCGCAATAAATGGTTTGGCGAAATAATGAAAAAAGCACAAAATATGCCAACCCCACCAAATATCGCCTTGCACATAAATTATAATTGGTGTGATCTTATGTGCAAAGGAATTGTTCCAAGTGAACTGAATTCGTGGTTGCAAGTATCGAATGCACATACTGGTCAACCTGTTATAAAACGCATTCAATTAAATATCGGTGATTTTTCTGATAAATTTGATGCAAAACAATTATCTGCATTGATTAACAAACACGCAAATCAAGAATTTATTTTTCCATGGAACGAACGCGTGGCAAGAAAAATAGAAACGCTGAAACAAACAGGCGCGAAATTTTCTCTGTTGTTTGATGGCTCGTACGGTGCTGGTATTGAACCGAATACATGGCGTGTCCCAGTTTATAAAAACATACCAAACGGATATGCTGGTGGGCTTGGTCCAGATAATGTTGCAGAAAACCTTGGTAAGATAAACGCGATATTACCACAAAATTATGAAACATGGATTGATGCCGAAGGAAAACTTCGCGACAGATGCACAACATGTTCTTTCACACTTGAACTGGCCGAAAAATATTTACAAAACGCTCTTGCATGGTATAATCAGCACACAAAGTAATATAAAAAGGTATATAATGAAATTAAGATATATAACCTGCTCTGACCCGCGGGAAAATAATTCGGTAAAATCTATTATTGATTTGGCACACAGGCCATATGTTGAAATAGGTGTTCAATGCCACCCCAGTCAAATGTCAGAAGGAATGCCCCGAAATGTGTGGTTTAACAAATTACTGCACGAAGCAAATCAAGGCGCACGATTGAACTTGGCAATTCATATTAACTGTGAATGGGCGGACAGTATTTGCGCAAAAGGTGTTATACCAGATACAGTTCTGAAATGGATGCAAATTGAATTTGATTATAGCCACCCACTTATTCGTCGCATACAATTAAATATGCCGAAAGCAACTGCTAAAAATATAAGTGCAGAAGCTTTGGCAAAAATAATTCACGATTTTCCGGAACATGAATTTATCTTGCAATATAACACCAACACCAAAGAAGCCGTTGAAAAATTGCATAAGACAGGTGCAAAGTTTTCGCTTTTGTTTGATGCCAGCGGTGGAAATGGAAAAAGCCCAGAAAGTTGGCAAGCACCTATATATAAAACCCATCCAATGGGATACAGCGGTGGAATGTCGCCATACAATGTTTTTCCTAATCTACAGGCGATAGATAAGCTTGTTCCTGACAATGAAAGCATATGGATAGACGCCGAAGGCAAACTAAAATCCCAAACATTATTTGAAGAAAAACCACAATTTGATGTCGATTTAGCGCGCGCCTATGTTGAACGTGCAAACCTGTGGCAGAAAAATTTTGCTGGACAAACGAAAAAAATAAGGTAATATTTATATCGCTTTGGATGTTTAGCTCAGTTGGCTAGAGCATCTCGTTTACACCGAGAGGGTCAGGAGTTCGAGTCTCTTAACATCCACCAGAAATTCAAACCGCCTTTTAGGCGGTTTTTTTATTCTGACAACGAACCCGTTACTGAACTCATCGTTTTTTCAATTAAAACATCGGCTTTTGCTTTGGCGTCCTTATATGCATCAAAAACATATTTAGATACATTTTCTGCCCCACTTTCCAGCGCAGCCGGTTGAATAACTACAGATAACAAATCATACTTACCTGTCATAGTGACGATAACATTGCCATTGCCGCCTATTCCGCGAACTTGTTGCGTAGCCAAAGAATCTTGCGCTGCTGCAATTTTGGTCTGCAAATCTGCCGCTTGTGCCATAAGGCTTTCCATATCCATTTTCTTTCCTTTTTTATACAAAAACACCCCGAACATATTCTGTCACGGGGTGCAATGGTGATATTATTTCTTTTCTTTACCAGTTTTTTGATCGATACCGACCATGGATAAACGTGTTTTGCCGCGTTTATCTGTGCCCAAGTATTTTACAAAAACTTTATCACCAACGTTGATTTTAGCATCTTCGATTTTGTTCAATCTTTCGCCTGTGATTTCAGAGATATGAACCAAAGATTCGAAATTTTTCAGAATCTTCACGAACAAACCAAAATCTTTAATTCCGCTGACTTCACCTTCATAGATTTCGCCAACTTCTGGTTCTGCGACGATTTCTTTGATACGTGCCATGGCCGCTTTACCTTCTTCTGGGCTGGCTGCCATAATTTTAACATTACCTTCATCATCTAATTCGATTTGAGTATTTGTTTCACGTGTCAAAGCTTGAATCACTGAACCACCTTTGCCGATAACATCACGCACTTTATCAGGATCGATTTTCATCGTGTATGCTTGTGGTGCATATTCAGACAAAGTTTTTCTTGGTGCTTTGATAGCTTTTTCGATTTTGCCAAGGATGTGCATACGGCCGTCTTTTGCTTGAGCCAACGCATGTTCCATGATTTCGAAAGTAATAGATGTGATTTTGATATCCATCTGCAAAGCCGTAATACCTTGATCTGTACCAGTCACCTTAAAGTCCATATCGCCAAGGTGATCTTCATCGCCCAAGATATCTGTCAAGATAGCATAATCATCGCCTTCTTTAATCAATCCCATAGCAATACCTGCAACAGGACGTTTCATAGGAACACCACCGTCCATCATTGCCAATGTAGCACCACACGTTGTTGCCATAGATGAAGAGCCATTAGATTCCAAAATATCACTGCAAACACGAATTACATAGTCAAATTGTGCGCGTGTTGGAACCATTGGATGAACCGCACGCCATGCCAAATTACCATGTCCAAGTTCACGACGTCCTGGGCTTTTCAGACCTTTGGCTTCACCAACTGAATAACCAGGGAAGTTATAGTTCAAGATGAAATCACGTTCATCATCACCGTCCAAAGATTCAAGTGGTAATGCATCTTTGCCACCCCCCAATGTCAATGAAACAAGGGCTTGAGTTTCACCACGTGTAAACAATGCAGAACCATGTGCGCGTGGTAAAACACCCAATTCGATTTCGATTGGTCGAACTGTTTTAGTATCACGACCATCGATACGTGGTTTGCCTTCCAAGATATTAGTACGCATAATACGCGCTGTAATACCTTCGACAATTTCATCAGCCCAAGATTCCAATGTGGAAGTAGCTGTTGTTGTTTCCGGGAACAATTCTGGGATACATGCTTTTGCTTTCGCGTGTATTTCAGCCAAAGTATCAAGACGAACCAATTTTTCTTTGATTAACAAAGCGTCTGTGATTTCAGGTGCAAATTGTTCGAAATCTTTTTCCATGATGATATATTCTTCGCTGTGTTCTGGTGTTGCCCAACGTTCTTTACCAGCTTTTTCAACGAATTCGTTTATAGCTTTGATAACTGTTTGTTGTTGATCAAAACCAAATTTAACAGCACCCAAAGTGGTCTTTTCATCCAATTCGCCAATTTCAGATTCAACCATCAACACGCCATCTTTTGTGGCAGCAACGACCAAATCCATTTTGGAATCTTCAACTTCTTTTTTAGATGGGTTCAACAAATATTTACCGTCTTTGTATCCAACACGGGCCGCGCCAATTGGACCAGCAAAAGGAACACCTGAAATTGCCAAAGCAGCAGATGACGCAATCATTGCCAAAATATCAGGTTGGTTTTTCTTGTCATAAGAAAACACTTGAGCAATGATTTGAACTTTGTTTTTGAAAGTTTCAGGGAACAAAGGACGGATAGGACGGTCAATAAGACGTGCTGTCAAAGTTTCAGCAACGCTTGCCTTGCCTTCACGTCTGTCGCGGGATCCTGGGATACGACCAGCGGACGCATATTTTTCTTGGTAATCAACTGTCAAAGGAAAGAAGTCTTGTCCTTCTACTGCTGTTTTTTCTGCACACACTGTCGCCAGAACCATGGTTTGACCCATAGTTGCCATGACAGCGCCTGTTGCTTGTTTCGCATAACGACCTGTTTCCAAGCGAACAGTTTCGTCACCATATTGAAATTCGACGGCGACCGGATTATTCAAGACGTTTTTTTCGCCTTTCTTAAATATTCCAAACATTAATTTTCTCCATTTTTTTGTTTGATTAATTTTGCGAAGAAAAATCATTCGTTTTTGTATTCTTTCCAATCAAATACAAGAAAGAATAATTCTGTCTTCGCGATAACTGACAAATTATAAAATCATATTTTTGGTTTTGCAACAAAAAAGCCCTGCTTTCGCAGGGACTTTTTACACAATTTCTTACAAACCCATTTTTTCTTTCATTTCACACAACACGGGCGTTTTTACACCTAATTTTTCCGCCCTGCGTATTAATCCACGCAAAGCAAATATACCTTCGACTGTGTTGGCAGTATATTGTTCGCCACGTGCGATTGATTGGCCTGCTGAAAAATTACGCGAAGTCGTCGATGTAGCAGACAAAAACAAATCGCCAACGCCACAAAGCCCTAAAAATGTCCCACAACTGGCCCCCATTTCAACGGCTATATCAACTATTTCATTCCATGCGCGTGTAAACATAAGCGCCCTTTCGTTTTCGCCAGCCGCTTTGACAGTTAAATACCCAGAAATCAAAGAATCTGCATTTTTACCGACACCACAAATTTGTGCCCCAATAAAATCGTTGCTGTCTTGCAAATAAAGTTCGGAAAGCGCTATGTGTCCCCCTGCCCTGACTTTTTCAGAACCAGCTATTGTTGAACCAGTTGGAACACCTATTGCAACTTCCCTTGCAAATTGGGGACCAGACAAAACACCAAAATCTTTACATTCAGGCAATTCTGCGTTCAAGATTTCCGACATAAACTCACCTGTTTCGCCTTCCATACCTTTGGTACAAATCAGAATCGGTTGGCCATTATAAACAGCACGCATTTTACGAACTGTTTCACGAAAAAAAGCGGATGGTGTCACAATCAACCAATATTCACAATCTTTCAATTCAGACATATTGTCTGTTCTGAATACATTATCAGGCTTTTCCAGATCACTAAGTCCATCAAAAACACCTGCAAAGCCCCAATGTATAACGTCATTACCAGATCTTGCACAAGCATAAGCTAACGCCGTCCCCCACGCACCAGCTCCAAAAACACCTACTTTCATTTCAATTTCCTTAACTTCTTTTGGACGAGTGGCGTAACAATCGAATAATCACCAGATAAATCAAGTGAACGCAAGTAAGACTTTTTTGCACGTTCAATGTCGCCCTGCTTTTTGTAAATATCCCCTAAATGTTCGTACACAGCAGCAGTTGGCGTAATTTCACCCACCCGTTCCAATATTTCCAGCGCATTTTCAGCGCTTTCCTTTTTATTAACAATCAAACTTAATAAATCCCACGCTGCAACATCAGAAGGATTTATCTTTACTAACATCATCGCATAATTGTAAGCTTCGTCCAAATTCTTATTTTGCAGCACCCAAACATGTGCCTGCAAAGACAAAGTTTCTGGATTGATTTTATATTCCAAATCTTTGATTTCTGACAAATCTTTCTGTGCACGCCTTGCATCACCAAACATTACATACACATATGCACGCTGTTTAAGGAAATACAGTCTTCCCTGTGGTGGCAAATTCTTTTGTCTAAGAGCGCGATTTATAACCGACAAAACAACAGATTTATCACCATTTTTTATACTTTCACGACCAATAATTTGAACAGCAGGAACAAACAAAGGATTTTTGCGCACAATTTTTACCATTGCTTTTATATCATTTGTCTTTTCTGCAATCTTTAATTGACCGAACAAATACAAAGGACTTGATTTATTTATACTATTAAAACTGCCCGCATAATCGCCATTATTGTAAAAATAATATTGTCCTAAATAATAATTTATCGCATCTTTGTTTTCCCCGTCAGATATAATTTCAGCGAAACGTAAAAACATTATCGATAAATCTGTATAAACCATAAATTGAGTATGAGATACTGTCTGAATTAAACTAAACACCAAATTATTCTTATACCCTTCATAATTCGACCAATCTGGGATATCATTATAGTTCAGCATATACATACCGCCAACCTTGGCCAAGAAATCATTTCGCAATATTTCCATATCTTCCGTCATGCCGTTCTTTTTATAAAACGACATAAGATAAAGATAATCGTTAACATTCATAAAATCAGGATGAACTTTGGCAAACTCTTTGGCCGCAGTATCAATATTATTATTCAAGACCGCAATTTGACCCCGAACAAAAGATTTCCAATTTGGATCCGCTTTAAGCGAATCTATGAACTTCGCAGTGTCTTTTGGATTTCCAGTCTTGGAACCAGAAAAAATACGTATTGGCGCCGCCAGAATCGATTTGTCTTTATTATGACGTTTATAAACAGATTTCCAATCGTCTTTCTGAATCAAAAACGCATCATAAATCAAACCATCCACAACATCTTTGGAATTCTTCAGTTTTTCGGCGTTTTCAGGCATCTTTCCACCAAAGAAATCTGTCATTTTTTTGATTTCTGCAACGCTTTTGTTATCAGATTTGACTTCGCCAATCATCTTTGTCGCACTTTCAAAATCATTGACATAAAGAGCATGTTGCGCTGCAAGAAAAGAACCGTAATCAGTGTCAATAACACTGCCCCCCTGCCCCTTGTCTTGCAAATTCATATTGAACACCTTTTGCCCCAGCAAACAAGAGCAAAAAACTATAACCGCAATCAAAAACGGTCCTGTATAAAAACTTTTGATTCCTTTCATAGTAAAATATGTTAGAATAAATATTATGAAAAGAGAAGAAAAATTTATTAAATACGAAAAATTATTGAAAGAATGGTCAACTAAAATGAATTTGGTTGCACCAAGCACTCTTGACAACATACAAACACGCCATATCCAAGATAGTGCTCAATTGGCTAAATATCTGCCAAAAGATGCAAATATTATAGATCTGGGCAGTGGCGCAGGATTTCCAGGGGTTGTGCTGGCAACAATGGGCTGGAACGTCACTTGCATCGAATCAATCGGCAAAAAAACCAACTTTTTATCTGAATTGAAAAAAGAACTCGAACTACCAAACTTAACCATTGTTAATGACCGAATCGAGAATTTTCTTTCCAAAACACCGGTAAAAGCCGGCAATTTTGTATTTACTGCACGCGCTTTTGCACCATTAATTAAAATTTTAGACTATACACACAAAACAAAATGCCGGCTTTTTTTATTAAAAGGCCGGGAAATTGAATCGGAAATAAGCACAGCAAAAACCAAATATAAATTTGATTACAAATTATATAAATCTGAAACCGGCGACGGATATATTATATATATTTTCAACATAAAATAGACATTTATTTCATATGAAACAATCTATAACTTATTGATTTAAGACGATTTTAATATTTATATTGACTATTGTTTTTGTTTTATATAATTTACTTCTAAAGACAAGGAAGTAAAAAATGGCAAAAATAATATCGTTTGCAAATCAAAAAGGCGGTGTGGGAAAAACAACAACAGCGATAAATATCGCCGCGTCGTTAGCAACAATAAAAAAACGCGTTTTGTTAATCGACCTTGATTCCCAAGGAAATGCAGGAACAGGCCTTGGTTTCGTGCGTGCCGCCCACAAACAAAGTGTATATGGTGTATTAATGGGCACCGCAAGTGCGGCAGAAAACATACTGACAACTGCTGTTCCTAATATGCACTTGTTGCCCGCATCGGCAAAATTAGCTGGTGCAGAACTCGATATGCTGGATCTGGACAATCGCGAATACAGGTTGCGCGATGCATTAAAATCTATAGACAATAATTATGATTATATACTAATAGATTGTCCACCAAATTTGGGTATGCTAACAATAAATGCGCTTTCTGCGTCAGATTATGTGATTATACCTCTTCAATGCGAATTTTTTGCTTTGGAAGGCGTTCAACATCTTTTGTCGACAATCAAAGCGATACAGGAAAAATGGAATCCTAAATTGGATATTTTGGGCATGGTTTTAACAATGTACGAAAAGAAATTGGGTCTGACACGTGCTGTTGAAGACGATGTTCGTGCAACATTTGGAGACAAGGTTTTCAAAACAGTTGTCCCACGTAACGTCCGTGTTTCAGAAGCACCAAGCCACGGCAAACCTGCCCTCTTTTACGATTTCAAATCTACAGGTGCACAAGCCTATCTGCGTGTTGCGACCGAAGTTGTTAATGCTCTTGAAAAAAGGATGTAAAAAATGTCATCTAAATTCTTAGGAAAATCATTGGCACAATTAAATGAAGAAATGGGAAAAACACCTGATATTTCTGTATTAACTGGTGCGGAACGCGTTGTTGTAAAACCTATTCCATTAGTTCAAATAAGTCCAAATCCAGACCAGCCGCGAAAAACTTTTAATGACGCAGAATTAAACGATTTGGCTGAATCTATCAAAGAAAAAGGTGTGCTGGTGCCGATTATTTTGCGCAGCGTACAAAACAAACCTTATCTTTATGAAATTGTAGCTGGCGAACGCAGATATCGTGCGGCGCAAAGGGCAGGGCTTAGCGAGATTCCGGCATTGGTAAAAACATTATCCGATAAAAATGCAATGGAAATCGCATTAATAGAAAATGTACAACGCGAAAACCTGAACCCAATAGAAGAAGCCGAAGGTTTCCAAAACCTTATGGAAAAATGCCAATATTCATTGGAAGACGTTTCTAAATTAATTGGAAAATCTGTAAGTTATATACGAAATTTGATGCGAATCAACTCTTTGCCAGAATCGGTTAAACAATTAATCAAGGACGGTAAAATATCAGCTTCTCATGCACGCACAATCGCAGTATCTGAAAATCCAGAACAATTGGCGCATGACATTATAAATAATAATTTATCAGTTGCAGAAACACAAAAACACGTAAAAAATGCCACACGCTCCAAGACAAGCCGTAATTTTGTAAAAAACACTTTGGATGCACAATACGTAGCTAAAATCGAATCGAAATTATCTAAACATTTTGGCACAGAAGTAAAATTGCGCGAAAAACGTGGTGGAGCAGGGCAGTTTATCATGTCATTTGATAACAGAATTCAGATGGAAGATTTGATAAACAAATTATTAAAATAAATAAATAAAAAATACCGGCAATCGCCGGTATTTTTTTAACAAAAGTTATAATTATTTAACTGTTGTTGTTGCATTACGATTGTATTTCCAAACGTCTTCGCCAGTACCTTTGACCAATGGACGTTCTTTACCATAAGAAATGGTAGAAATACGAGAAGCTGCTACACCGTCTTTAACCAAAACTGCTTTTGCAGCGTTTGCACGACGTGCGCCCAAAGCCAAGTTGTATTCTGTGGAACCACGTTCGTCGCAATTACCAGCAATTTGGATTTTTGTGTCTTCATGGTTTTTCATATACAAAGCTTGACCCAACAAATTGTCGTTAGCTTCTTTAGAAATTTCTGCAGAATTAAACGCAAAGAAAACGCGTTGATTATTCAAATCAGAAGGTTCAACAATACTGGATCCGCCACATGCAGCCAGCAGACCAGCAACACCAGCTAATAAAGCAAAATTTAATATTTTCATGAAAATACTCCCTTGAGTTTTTGTTGCTCAATGTATATTCTATATCAAGAATATTGAAAAATCAAGGAATAAAACATGAGAAATTATGCTCTGCAAGATTTAAGCATGGCTGGTGTATGCTGGGAACTGACAGAAAGCCCTGTAAAACAGGATATAAAAAGACAACCCGTCCAACAAACACTGTTGAACAACAAAGAAAATACGAAACCAATTATTATCCCTGCATCTGCCCCGATTACATTAGACACAGTAAAAGCCATGGTAGAGCGACCAGCCGACATCGATTCGCTGGTTCGAATGGTTGCAGAATATAATCACCCTTTGCGCAACGGGGCCACAAATGTTGTTTTGCCGAACATTGCGAATAATCCAAATGGGCTGCTTATCATAACAGATTTGCCAAGTTCTGACGATGATATGTCTGGCAAAATATTATCCGGTACGGCCGGTGAATTAACAGACAAAATGCTGAACGCCGTTAGTATGTCACGCAAAAACGTTTCAATTGTTCCTCTTTTATTTTGGCGCACCCCAGGGGGCCGCACACCAAGTCGCGAAGAAATTGATTTATCTATGCCTTTTGTAAACAGGATGATAGATATGCTTGCCCCACGTGTAATAATAACATTTGGTACTTTAGCAACGACAGAAATCGCAAAAACCGATTTAACCAACAAACATGGACACGAAATTATTTCTGATAAAGGAATGACTGTTGTGCCAATGTACCATCCAAATTATCTTATCTTGAAACCAAGTGCAAAGAAAGACGTATGGGACGCTTTGCAAAATGTGCAAAAATTGTTGAAAAACCCTTAAAAATATTTAATAATTGCCGCATAAGTTAATAAAGGAGCACAACTATTAAACCTAATATGAATAATGGCAAGGGTCGTGATATGGGCCCACGCATGAATGAAAAAATATTTGCAAAATCAGTCCAAGTAATAAGTCAAGACGGCCAAAATCTTGGGGTTATGGAAACTCAAAACGCGTTAAATATGGCGTATGATGCCGGATTGGATTTGGTTGAAATAAACGCCAATGCAACACCTGTATTGGTAAAAATTATGGATTACGGTAAATATAAATACGAACAAAAAAAACGCGCTAATGAAGCACGAAAAAAACAAAAAACTATCGAATTGAAAGAAGTTTGGGTGAAGCCTTTCATTGAAGAAAATGATTTGAACATCAAATTGAAAAAGGTTTTCGAATTTTTGGAAGAGGGCAACAAAGTAAAGATTGCTGTTATGACCAAAGGCGCAAAAAAAGTTCTGGCACGTGGTCGTGATGCAGTTCCTCAATTGTTCGAACATATTACAGAATTAATTGGCGACAAAGGAATGGTTGAATCAAAATCAAAACCAGACGAAAGAACAAAATCAATCATAATTGCGCCAGCAAAATAAAAACCGCCCATGTGGGCGGTTTTTTATACCATTATTTGTTGCAAACACGACTTTTATGCAGTATCTTAATCAAAAACGAAAGGACATATTATGGACGAAAACAAACTTTCTTTTGAAGAAGCATACAAACAATTAACAGAACTTGTGCAAAAAATGGAAAGTGGTGAAATGCCATTGGCTGATTCTGTTGCAGCATACGAACAAGGAATCAAATTAAAGGCTTATTGCGAACAACTGTTAAAAGAAGCAGAATTGAAAATAGAAACCTTGAAAGTCACAAACGCCGGTGAATAATATGGCTGAAAAGAATAAACTTTCCCCAGTTATGCAACAATATGTTGATATGAAGTCTGAAAATCCAGACGCACTTTTGATGTTTCGACTGGGTGATTTTTACGAGGCTTTTTTTGAAGATGCAAAAACAGTTAGCGAAACATTAAGTTTGGTTTTAACACATCGCGGAACAGATGGTTTTGGTGCAGATGTTCCGATGTGTGGTATTCCATGGCATGCATCTGACAATTATTTTGGAAGACTTGTAAAGGCGGGATACAAAGTTGCGCTTGTTGAACAAATGGAAACGCCCCAGCAAGCAAAACAACGTGGACACAAATTCATAGAAAGAAAAGTTGTTCGTGTTCTTACACCTGGGACTTTGACAGATGAAAATTTGTTAACACCAAAAAAATCTAACTTCTTGATTTCAATTGTACCGTTAGCAAATGCAAAGTTTGATTTGGCGGGCTGCGATATTTCTACAGGTGAATTTTTTATCGGCGAAACAGACTGCATTATTGATGATATGATTCGTGTTAATCCTGCAGAAATAATTTATCCTGAAAGTGATGCAGAAAATCAGATAATAAAAAACCTGCGTGAAATATATAAAACAACACCAGTTTATGAAAAATTATATTTGCGTTCAGATATAAACTTGATTGTATCACATGTATTTGGTGGAAACGTAAAGACTGAAAACAATGAAAAAGTTTCTGCATTGCGATTATTGGCGGGCTATTTATTCAATACTCAACGCGGGGCAAATATATCTTTCCGTGCACCGTATTCTTTCAAGTCTGGTCGCCAGTTATTAATAGATTCATCTACTTGGAAAAGTTTGGAAATAGATGCACCTATAAACGAAGGCGGGACATGTTTGTTGGATGTTTTGGACCAAACAAAAACAGCGTTTGGCGCACGTAAATTGCGTTCTTATTTGCGAACACTGCCTGGGGATATAGATACAATTTTGCAACGCCAAGAACATATCGGACACTTGTTATTAAATCATTCTTTAATGGCAGAAATTACATCAGTGCTGACCCGTATACCTGATGTTAATCGCGCACTATCGCGTCTTTTGTCTGGACGCGGAACACCGCGTGATCTGAAAAACATTTCAGAATTCTTATCAATCTTGGATACTGTGAAAAATGTCGGGGTAAAACTTGATACATCTTTATCAGAAAAATTCAAGAGTATAAATACACACGATGATTTATCCAATGAATTATTTGCAGCGCTTAACGACGAATTACCTACTTTTTTCAGAGATGGAAATGTAATAAAGCATGGTTTCAACCCATCACTTGATAAGATGCGCAATCTTTCAAATGGAGCGATGGAAACTATTGCCGCATTACAGGCACAATATATAAATGAAACCGGCATAAATACATTAAAGATAAAATATAACAATATTTTGGGTTATTTTATCGAAGTTCCTGCCAGTCGCGCTGATGCACTTATGGCACATGAATCTGGTTTTATACATCGCCAAACAATGGTTGGCAACATGCGTTTCACAACGGCTCAATTAATAGATTTAGATAACGATATACGCAGTGCCTCTGAAAAAGCCAGCGCAATCGAAGCCGATATAATAAATGAATTCATTGAAAAGATTCGCGCCGTTTCAAACGATTTGATGAATACGGCGGATTTAGTGGCTGATGTCGATGTGTGGTTATCATTGGCAAACGTGGCCGACCTTTATTCTTGGGTTCGTCCAACTATAACACAAAATAAAGAATTTGAAATTGTAGGTGGGCGTCATCCTGTGATTGAATATGTTTTGCGCAAAAAGGGTGATAATTTCGTAAAAAACGATTGTGATTTAACAACAAAACCTATCGCACTTTTAACTGGTCCTAACATGGCCGGAAAATCGACTTATTTACGTCAAAATGCAATATTAGTTGTTTTGTCGCACCTTGGGTCTTTTGTGCCAGCAACATCAGCAAAAATCGGTATTTGCGATCAATTATTTAGTCGTGTGGGTGCATCTGATAATTTGGCAGCAGGTCAATCTACGTTTATGGTAGAAATGGTTGAAACATCAAACATATTGAATCGTGCAACAGACAAATCTTTCATTATATTTGACGAAATAGGGCGCGGAACATCCACTTTTGATGGCATGGCAATTGCACAAGCAGTACTGGAATACCTTAATGAATTGGGCGCACGAACTCTTTTTGCAACACACTATCATGAATTAACAAAACTGGTTGTTGATGAAGATTTAAGTAATGTCGCATGTTTAACCATTGATGTCCGTGAACATAATAATGACATTGTATTCTTGCATAAAATTATAAGTGGTGTTGCCAATCGTTCATACGGAATTGCGGTAGCCAAAATGGCAGGAATGCCAGAAAAAATAGTTAAACGTGCAGAATCCGTTTTGGGAAACCTTGAATCAGATACTATAAACCAATCAACACCTGTAAAGGTTCATGAAAAACCTTCGGTAAAACCGATTGTTTCAGAAGACAAACCAAAATCACAATTATCACTTTTTGGATAAAAAATGGACGGAATCTTAATTTTAGACAAAGACAGTGGGGTATTCAGCAGAACAGCCGGACACCGTATTGCTAAAATGTTCGGCGAAAAAAAATTCGGACATGTTGGGACACTGGATCCGATGGCTAGCGGAGTTTTGCCAATCGCAATTGGAAACGCCACCAAGATGATACCTTTTATCGAAGAAAATTGTCTAAATCAGAAAGAATATTTATTCGGACTAAAATTCGGAATAGATACAGATTCGTTAGATATAACAGGAAACATAAAAGAAACTAATACCTTTATCCCAAGCGATAAAGAAATTATATCTGCGTGTGAAAAATTGGAAAAAAGCACAGAACAAATTCCGCCGATTTTTTCAGCAGTGCATGTAAACGGTCAACGGGCATATGAATTAGCACGTCAAGGCAAAGCACCAGAAATGCAGCCGCGTCCGATAACACTTTATAAATTGGAATATACGGGACAAAATCAAGAAAAAGAATACAATTTTCGGGTTGTTTGTTCGCGTGGAACTTATGTGCGTTCTATTGTTCGTGATATCGCAAAATTGTGTGGTGCGATTGCTACAACGACCTATATCCGCCGCATAGCAACAAATGGCTTTGATATAAAAAATGCAGTAAAACTTGATTTTTTGGAAAATCTGGTTAATAATAACGAACGCATTGATGAATATTTAATGCAATCTGATTGTGCACTGGGGGACATTCCGGTAATCAATCTGGTCGATAAAGATACCGAACTTTATAAAAACGGCGGCTTTATCAAAACTGGCAAAAGCAACGGTTTATATCGCGTTTATTCGAACAAAACCTTTGTTGGAATAGGGCGTATAGAAAACGGGACGCTGAAACCGAAAAGAACAATTTAATAACAAAAAAAGGAATAAACAATGTCCGTAACAAAAGAAAAGAAAAGCGAATTGGTTGCTGCTTACAAAAACAGCGAACACGATAATGGTGGTTCTGCTACAGCTCAAGTTGCAATTTTGACAGAACGCATTCGCAATTTAACAGCACATATGAAAGCAAATCACAAAGACGAACATTCAAAACGTGGTTTATTGTTGATGGTTAATCGCCGTAAGAAATTATTGGCCTACATCAAGAATCATAATGCTGCAGAATACGAAGACTTGATTAAGAAATTGGGTCTGCGTAAATAATACCTTTTTGGTTGATAAAAATCGGTATCTTTCGATACCGTTTTTTTTATTCGTATCTTAAACTATCTATAGGATTTAATTTCGCTGCTTTAATCGCAGGCATAACACCAGAAGCCAAACCAACCACAACAGCTACCGTCACAGATAACAATACTGGCCATATCGAAAATGGCACATTATAGTGTAAAATAAATCGTCCAACGCCTTGAGACAATCCGACCCCAAGCACCAAACCTATCATTGAACCAATGAAAGAAATCATTACTGATTCAGATAAAAATTGAATTATTATCACACTTTCGCGTGCACCAATCGCTTTGCGAATACCGATTTCGCGTGTGCGTTCTGCGACAGAAGTTAACATCATATTCATAATACCAATTGAACCAACCAAAAGGGACACTGCCGCAATTGCTATCAACAATAATTTCAGATACCCCGTCACAGTATTCATTGTTTCCATTATCTGTTTCATATCCGTAATTATAAAATCATCTTCATCGGTGTCTTTAAGGCGATGTCGCTGACGCAAAAGAGAAGTGATTTGTTCAATAACCACATTGTTGTCTGAATCGTTATATATTTTTAAGGCAATCATTGTAACTGCGTCTGGAAATTTAGAACCCTGTAATCGCTTTTTCAGTGTTGTAATTGGAATTATAACCATATCGTCTTGTGAACCAAAGGCAGAATCACCACGCGCCTTCATAACACCTACAATTACAAAAGGCATATTTTGGATACGAATAATTTCGCCAACTGGATTTTCTGGTAATCCTAATTCAATCGCTGTATCAGGCCCAATAACCGCGTAAGTTGCCGCATTTTTTACTGCGTTTTCATCAAAAAAAGTTCCATGTTCGACATCTATGTCTTGAATAGCAGCATAATCAGGCGACACGCCTAAAACCATTGTGGACCAATTCTTGTTTCCATATATAACCTGACCATTTCCCATTTGTGCAGGTGACACAAAAGTAACATCACTTAATCTTTTAATCTGATCGGCATCTGTTATGGTAAGAGTTTGTTTGTTTCCAGTGCGTACACCACCGCTGCGCGCAGCACTGGCACGCACAACTATTGTATTTGTGCCAAGAGAAGAAAATTGATCCGTAATAGATTTTTGTACTGTTTCCCCAACTGCAACCATTATAACAACCGCCATAACGCCGATAATAATACCAAGAACAGTCAGGAACGACCTTAATTTGTTCCCACTTATCGATATCCAAGATTCTTTTAATATATCCCCCAGTGTCATTTTTTATGCTTTTGTTCTGATTTCAACAACGTTGTTTCACTTTTTGGGACAGGCCCATCGTACGTGACCCGACCATCAAAAATATGTATTATGCGTCGTGAATATTGTGCTATCTCAAACTCATGAGTTATCATTATGATAGTGATTCCGAAATCACGATTCAGTTTCTCAAAAAAACGCAGAATCTCGTTTCCCATTTTAGAATCTAGAGAACCAGTTGGTTCATCTGCCAATATCAATTTAGGGTTGCCCGCCAAGGCACGCGCTATCGCAACCCTTTGTTTCATACCACCAGATAATTGTGGCGGGAAATAAGTTTCAAATTGTTCCAACCCAACAAGGCGCAACATCTCACGCGCACGGCGGATTCTGTCGTCCACCGTTATTCCACGATACATCAACGGCAACATCACATTGTCAATGATTGTTCGTTTGGGAAGTAAATTAAAGTTTTGGAAAACAAAACCTATATATTCATTTCTAATGGTCGCCAAATCATCAGCTGTCATAGTTGTTATATCTTTGCCATATAATTCATAAGTTCCAGATGTCGCACTGTCCAACGCACCGATTATATTCATACATGTCGATTTTCCAGAACCTGATGGCCCCATAATAGACACAAATTCACCAGATTGAATCGTGAAGTTTATATCAAACAAAACCTGTTGCGTTCCACCGATAGCCAGCGGAAAACTTTTATTAACTTTGTTTAATACAATTATGTTTGGTTGTTTTTTCATGTCTACATTCGCGGCCTTATCATATCGCCTTTGTTGGTTGTTTTCTGCCCAGTAAAGCCGACTATGATTTTGTCATTTTCTTTGATTTCATCGGATATAATCTGGGTTTCTGTGGGCGTTGCAATTCCGCGTTTGTATGGAATAAAAACGATATCTTTATCGCGCTTTATAGCCAGATGGGTTTTTGGTGTAATATCATCACTGACATTATCAATAATATTTTTGTATGAACGAATAAGCAGACCTGAATTTTTTGTTTTCCATGCGTTTTTTGCGTTTGCTACAACAGCTGTTACGAATGCAGTCATTCCGGGCATAAGTTTTAAATCAGAATTATCTACATCAATCACAACGGTATAAACAACAACATTAGAAACAGTTGTTGGGGACAATCTGATTTGTTGAACATTTCCTTTGAATACCATATTCGGATAAGCGTCCACAGTAAAAGTGACTGGCATACCATCTTTTATCATGCCGATATCTGCTTCGGATACAGCAGTTTCAATTTGCATTTTTGATAAATCTTCTGCGATCTCAAAAAGGTCAGGTGTTTGGAAAGACGCAGCAACTGTTTGTCCTTTATCAACTTTTCTTGAAATAACCGTTCCATCAACAGGTGAAGTAATTGTTGCATACCCCAGATTTGTCACGGCACGTTCGTAAGCGTATTGCGCTTTGTTAACCGCTTGTTGTGCCTGTTCGTACACAGTCTGAGATTTTTCCATTTCCGCACGCGAAATAAATCCGTCATTGTATAAAGATTGATTGCGGTTATATTCGCTTTGTGCATATTTTAATTCCGCCTTCATAGAATCAAGCGTTGCCAAAGATTCATCAACGGTCGATTGCAAAACAGATGGTTCTATTGTTAATAAAACATCGCCTTTTTTAACATGCGAATTATAATCAACAAAAATATCTTCAATAGTACCCGAAACCTGCGACCCCACACTGATAGTATTCACTGGTTGTATTTCTCCGGTTGCCGTAACACTTTGCGTTATATCGCCACGCGTTATGTCCATTGTGATATATTCTTTTTTCTTGGACGAACCAAACGGACACAGCCACCAACAAAGTAATCCTGACACAATAATTATTGCGCCCAGCCACCACTTATTGCGCCATATATAACTCCAAATCCTTTTTACAAAGGACAGTTTTTGTTGTGCCGCAATATCTTGTTTATCTTCCATTACTTATTGTCCTTTAAGCCATTCTTTATGTCCCCAATAGCTAATGCGACTGCCGCACGTTTTATAAACAAATCATATTTCGCGCTGTTATGTTGATTACGCGCATCAGCCAATTCAGATTGTGCAGTTTGCCAATCAAGCATAGTTGCGCGCCCGACCTTGTACATACCGGATGTCACACGTTCATTTTCTGTTGCTGATTTAAGAAGTATCTTCGTTTGATCTAATACATTTTGTGCGGTTTTATAATTCTGATATGCAGTAAAAACATCCATCGTTGCATTATTAGAAGTATTTTCTTCGTTATATTTCATGCTTTCATAATCTGCATTTGCAGAACGCGCATTATAAAAATTCAGAAAACCTGTAAATATCGGCATAGATGCAGAAAATCCAATTGTTCCATGCGTTTTAAGTGTCATGTGTTCAAACATACCGCCCATGGTCGTATCTGTCGTTTCAACAGACCCATTAACAGAAATAGATGGCAGACTTTTCAAGAATGCACTGTTGCGCCGATGCCATGCTGCATTGGTTTGAGATTTTGCTTTTAACAAATCAGGCCTTTGTTTTTGTGCAATTGAAATTAGTTCATCTATGTTTTTACTTTCCGCCGCACTGCCAAAAGTTGCGGGCATATCTTTTATTTTTATTGATTCGTTTGCAGAAAAAGAAAGTATATTTAATAGATTTCCTTTGGCGATTTCACGATTATTTTTTGCGCGTTCTAATGCTAATTGCGATGAAGCGAGTGTGGTATCCGCTTTATAAACATCTGCACGCGCTACCGCGCCAGATTTATATTTTTTGTCTGCGGTTTCTTTTGCTGTTTGTGCGACGGTTAATGCAGATTGTGCAGATATCACAGCGGCATCCATGTTTAACAATTCATAATAAGCACCAACAACAGAATAAATAAAATTTTGCACAGTATTATCATAGTCGAAACCCGCTGCACGATATGTTGCAAGAGTTTGCGCAAAATCAGATTCTCTTTTTCCAAAATCAAAAATTAAATATGAAGCAGACAAAGAAGCAGTATAATCCCAATCATCATGCTCTGTATGTGAACGATTTGCACCAACATGCCCCGATACTGTTGGTAAATAATAAGAATGGGCGGCGTTTTTCGTGTATCGTTGTGATTGCAACGTAGCATATGCAGCAGCTGTATTTGGATTACGACAAAGTGCAATATCAACAACTTCAACCAAAGACATTTCTTGGCTTGGGACATGTCGCATCGTCGCGCAATCGTTCATACCAAAAGCGCAAAATGGTAAACAAATAAAAAACAAGCTGTAATACTTCATAACATATATAAGATACCTGTTTTTAAGGTCAAAAAATATCGGAACAAATTCATTTGTAAAAACCCGAATTTTTATGTTGAAATGTGTTTATTTTTTGCTTAATATGAACTTACGCGAAAGGCCAGGTGGCAGAGTGGTTATGCAGAGGACTGCAAATCCTTGGATGCCGGTTCGATTCCGACCCTGGCCTCCACATTAAAAAATGATAAGTCAAATTACTCTTACTAATTTCAGAAATCACAAAGTTTCCAGAATATCTGTTGATAATGCTAAAAATATCATTATAACTGGACTTAATGGCGCCGGCAAGACGGCCATTTTGGAAGCACTATCATTACTTTGTGGGGAACGCGGTTTGCGTGGCGCAGAAATTCAAGCCATGGCACGTTTCGATGGTGATGGTGGTTTTTCTGTATTTGCCACAACAGACGATGAAAGCGACATCTGTGTTTTCTTGAACCCTAATGACACAAATCGTCATGCAAAAATAGATAACGATAATGTTGCCTTATCTGAATTGGCAAAAAAATTGCGTATTGTATGGCTGACCCCAAAGGAAGATCGTGTTTTCATAGACGGTACATCTGACCGGCGTGCTTTTTTTGATAGATTGGCGGCATCATTTGAACCTTCGCACATGGGACGCATTGCACGACTTAACAAACTGATGTCAGAACGCGCGGGTGCGATTAAAAGTGGCGCAGACAATAATTGGCTTGATGCCATAGATAAACAAATTGCCGCCACATCTGTATCAATTGCTGCAGGTCGAATAAAATACGCATCTGAAATCAATTATTTCTTTGGAACTGGCGCGGTATCTGTATCAGGAATGGTGGAAAAATTGTTACTGGAAAACAGTGCCACTATCGCAGAAAATCTCTATTTTGAATACCTGAAAAGAAATCGTGAATTGACTGGCGACAAAATGGTTGTGGACGGTGTGCACAAATCTGATTTCGGGGTATTTAATAAGAAATTAGGATTACCAGCACAAATAACATCTACTGGTCAGCAAAAGTCTATATTGATAGATTTGATTTTAGCACACGCAAAATTGATTCATATCAAAACAGGTGCAACACCTCTGATTCTGCTAGATGAAGCAGCAGCACATTTGGACGCAGGTGCGCGTGCAAAATTATTCCATGATTTGAACGAATCAAATGCTCAGGTTTGGGCGACAGGATTGGACGCAAATATATTCAAAGATATTCCAAACGCATTATTTGTCACTTGCATTGATGGGCAGGTAAGTAATATAGTTATGGCGGAGAAATAAAATGCACAAAATAGACTATCAACAATTATTAGATAACGCATTAAAGTCTGTTGTAAAAGAGGCGCTTGTTTACGCACAATATAACGGTCTTGGCGATGATGCTGGATTTTTTATCACTTTCAAAACACGTGCGCCAGGCGTTGTATTACCGGATTTTTTAAGAATAAGATATCCAGACACAATGACAATTGTTTTACAATATTCTTACAACAACCTTAATGTTTCAGATACAGAATTTGGTGTTCAATTAACTTTTGATGGCCGTCCATTTTTTATACGCGTACCATTTTCTGCATTGGTTGAATTCAAAGACCCAACAACCGAATTTATGTTATCTTTCCAAACGCGTCATCAGGTACCTGAACAAAAAACTGATAATATTGAATTACCACTGGAAGAAAAACCTGATACCGTTCCAGATGATAAACGTGTTGTTTCTTTGGACGAATTTAGAAAGAAAAGAAATTTGTAAAAATACCGGCATCTGCCGGTATTTTTTATTCTTCTGTTTTTTCTTTCACAGTTTCTTCTGACTTTCGCTGTGCAAGAAAAGTTTCCAACCAATGATTATCTGTCTTTAATTGGCGAACATCTGTGTTTTCCAACAACATCTTTTGCAATGGAATTGTTGTCTTGATTCCTTCGATAACAAATTCGTCCAGCGCACGTTCAGCACGCATTATACACGCAGCCCTTGATTGTGCATGTACAACCAACTTTGCAATCATAGAATCATAAGTTGATGGAATTGTATATCCACTATATGCAGCACTATCTACACGTACACCCAGACCACCCGATGGTGCATACAATGTTATTTTTCCAGGATTTGGAATAAAAGTTTCTGGATCTTCGGCATTGATACGAAATTCAATCGCATGACCATGTGCGACCAAGTTTGATTGTGTGTAGCCTAATTTTTCACCAGCTGCGATACGTATTTGTTCACGAACCAAATCAATGCCATAAACCATTTCTGTGACAGGGTGTTCCACTTGCAAGCGCGTATTCATTTCAAGGAAATAAAATTTGCCATCTTCGAACATAAATTCGAAAGTTCCGGCATTTGTATATTTCATTTTCTTGGCCGCGTTTTTACAGATTTCAATCATGTCATCACGCTGCTTTTGTGTTAATACAGCAGCAGGGCATTCTTCCATAACTTTTTGGTTTTTGCGTTGCAGTGAACAATCACGTTCACCAAAGATAACCACATTACCATGTTTATCACCCAAGACTTGAAATTCAATATGACGTGGGTGCAACAATAATTTTTCCATATAAAGAGTATCATCACCAAACGCGGATTTAGATTCTGCTTTTACAATCGGAAATGCTTCCCTTAATTCATTAGCATTATTTATCGCACGCATACCACGACCGCCACCACCAGAGGCCGCCTTTATCATGACAGGATATCCGATTTTATCCGCCCAACACAATGCATCTTCTATATCGCGCAAGGCACCATCACTGCCAGGCACAACAGGCAATCCACATTTGATTGCGGTTTGTTTTGCATTAACTTTGTCGCCCATTTTGCGAATCATATCACTGTTTGGTCCAATCCAAATAAGACCATGTTGTTCGACCTTGTCGACAAAGTCTGCACGTTCTGATAAGAATCCATATCCAGGGTGAATAGCATCCGCATTCGTTAACAATGCTGCCGTCAATATTGCAGATTCATTCAAATAAGATTCCGAAGACTGTGCCGGACCAATACACACTGATTCATCAGCTAATTTAACATGCATCGCGTCTTTGTCTGCCGTAGAATAAACCGCAACTGTGCGTATCCCCATATCACGACATGCACGAATCACACGCAGTGCAATTTCACCACGATTAGCGATTAAAACTTTCTTGATTTGTGGCATAGTAAAAGCCCCGTTATTCTATAACAATAATAGGTGTATCAAATTCAACAGCCATACCATCGGTTACCAAGATTTCTTTGACAACACCATCAACATCAGATTTGATAGGATTGAAAGTCTTCATTGCTTCGACCAATGCTACTGTATCGCCTGCCTTAACTTCGCTGCCCACTTTTACAAAAGGTTTTGCACCTGGTTCTGGGGCAAGGTATGCAACACCAACCATTGGCGATTTCAATGCGTGTCCGGATATTTTAGAATCTGTACTTGATTTACTTGGTTGAACAAAGCCAACTGGTGCGGCCGCGACAGCCTGTTGTTTAGACAAATGAATATGTTTACGATATAAACCCAATAACAATTGGCGTTCTAAATCCAGTTCTGTTATGCCCATTTCATCCATTAACTTGGACATATTTTCAACTGTTGACCTGAAAGATGCCATATTACAAATCCTTTTTATTTGTTCATTATGTTATACAAGATTTTACCACATTGATTTTTTATGTCAAGGAACAGGATCATACCCGCAACCACCACCAGGTCTGCAACGCGATATGCGTTTTATACCCAACCATGTTCCGTGGATTAAACCGTATTTTTCGATAGCTTGTTTTGTATATTCACTGCAAGTCGGTATAAACCGGCACGCAGCACGTCCACCAGAGAAAGGAGATATACATATTTGATAAAATCGGACCAGTTTACACCCAATTACTGACCAAAAATCTTTTTTCATTTTGCAATTTTCTTTAATGAATTTGCCATTTCTTTACGGCCATCTTCGCGTGTACATTCTAAAATTGGTGCACGTCCAATAAAAATATAGTCCATATTCGGTAACATTAAATGTTCGTTATATGCAATCCAATCACGCAATAAACGCTTTGCACGATTGCGTTGAACAGCGAACCTAAAACTTCGTTTTGATACGATGATACCATAACGAGAATCTTTTTTTGCCGCAGGTTTTGTTTTAGTTATAAAAAAATTGTTCATAACCGCCGGATCATCCGGTGTTGTCAAAAAATCTTTGTGATTTCTTATGGTTTTTCTTTTCATGCCGCCAATTATACCAGAATATCGGGAAAAGCAAATAAAAAAGCAAAATTTATCATGTCCACTTGATTTTTTCCACACCTGCTTTATAATGCGAACAACAAAGCCAAGGGATAAATAGATGTATAATTGGTTATTAAAGTTTTTTTCAGCAGATATGGCAATTGATTTAGGGACAGCGAACACCTTGATTTATGTAAAAGGGCGCGGGGTAGTTCTTAACGAACCATCTGTTGTTGCGGTTGCCGAAAACAAATTATTGGGACGCAAAGAAATATTGGCTGTTGGTGCAGAAGCAAAACAGATGTTTGGTCGTACACCAGGCACGATAAGTGCTGTACGTCCTTTGCGCGATGGTGTTATTGCTGACTTCGAAGTCGCAGAAGAAATGATTAAATACTTTATCCGTAAAGTTCATCAAAGAAATCTTTTGACCGCGCCACTTATTATTATTTGTGTTCCTTCGTGTGCAACACCTGTGGAAAGACGTGCTATTCAAGAAGCAGCTGATGCCGCTGGTGCGCGCCGTGTATACATTGTTGAAGAATCTACGGCTGCTGCTATTGGGGCAGGCCTGCCAGTTGAAAAACCTTTGGGTTCCATGGTTTTGGATATCGGTGGTGGCACAACAGAAGTTGCCGTTATGTCCCTTGGTGGAATAGTTTACTCTAATGCTGTACGTACAGCAGGTGACCAAATGGACGAAGATATTATCGATTATGTCCGCAAAAATAAAAACTTGTTGATTGGTGAAAACACAGCAGAAGAAATAAAAAAGAAAATTGGTACTGCGCTTATGCCAAAAGACAAAGCTAATGAACTGACCATGAAAATCAAAGGACGTGATTTGATGAGTGGTACACCACGTGAAACAATCATCACAGAATCACAAATTGCAACTGCTTTGTCACAAACTGTCGCAAAAATTATAAGCACTGTCCATCTTGCACTGGAATCAACACCACCAGAATTGTCTGCTGATATCGCAGACCTTGGTATAGCAATGACTGGTGGCGGTTCATTGTTGCGCGGGTTGGATGCAGCTATTCGTGCCGCAACGGGTTTACCTGCATTCTTGGTCGACAACCCATTGGCTTGCGTTGCACTGGGCAGTGGCAAAATGTTATCTAACATAGACAAGAGTAAACATATTTTGCAAACTATGTATTAAAATTAAAAACACCGGCAAAAGCCGGTGTTTTTTAATATCTGGTGGGTGGTATTGGGTTGAACTGCGCTTCGCTTGTTCGCACTGGCGCGCATCGGCTCTGCCGACCGGCGTATTCCCATCCGCCTTGCGCTGGTAGTCGAACCAACGTCCGTTGGTTCTTCGCCCAATAAAAAAACTGGTCGAAACCAGATTAAACTTGGTGGGTGGTATTGGGCTCGAACCAACGACCTCCACGATGTCAACGTGACGCTCTAGCCAACTGAGCTAACCACCCAAAGCACAGTGATTATAACAGCAAAAATCTGATTTGCAACACCAAATTCTTGATTTATGGCTTTTTTATTCTATAATGACCCATATTAAAAAAACAGGATAAATAAATGACACAAAAATATCTGATTACTTCGGCATTGCCTTATGTTAACGGGGAATTACATTTGGGACACTTGGTTGGTTGTTATTTACCAAGTGATGTATACGCCAGATTCTGCCGTGCAAAAGGGCGTGATGTTTTGTTTATTTGCGGTGCAGACGAACATGGAACACCTGCGATTATTGGTGCAGCAAAAGAAAATATGCCGGTTAAAGAATACAATGACAAGTATTACGAAAAACACTTACGCGCCGTATCAGATTTTAATTTGTCTTTTGATTTATATGGTCGTACACACACACAATTACAAGAAAAATTAATTCATGATTTATTCACAAGACTTGATGAACAAGGATTGATTGAAGAACGCGAAACAATTCAGCCTTTTTCTGTTGATGACAATACTTTCTTAACAGACCGTCAATTGGTTGGAACATGTCCAAAATGTGGCTATGACAAGGCGCGCGGCGACCAATGTGATAAATGTGGTTCTATATATGAAGCCACAGAATTGTTAAATCCAAAATCTACAATTTCTGGATCTGCAAACATTGAAATGCGTCCAACAAAGAATTTGTTTTTCTTGGCATCTAAGATTGAAGGAACTTGGAAAAAATGGCTGGACGAACATGCGCCAAAATGGTCCAAGACCGCATCGGCCATTGCAAAGGGTTGGGCAAACGAAGGTTTGCGTGATACTTCTATCACACGCGATTTGTCATGGGGAATATCTGTAAACAAACCGGGATATGAACACAAAGTTTTCTATGTTTGGTTTGATGCACCATGGGGTTATGTTTCTATTTCTCAGGCGGCAAATAAAGATTGGGAAAGTTGGTGGAAAAACCCAGATTGTCATTATGCACAATTTATGGGTAAAGATAATGTAAAGTTCCATTCTGTATTCTTCCCAGAACAACAGTTGGCCATGAACGATAATTGGAAAACCGTGGACATGCTGAAATCTATGAATTTCTTGAATTTCGACGGCGGAAAGTTTTCTAAATCTGAACAACGCGGAATATTTCTTGATCAGGCAATTGATATCGCACCAAGCGATACTTGGCGTTATACATTGATGGCATCTGCCCCAGAAACAGACGATAACGATTTTACTATTGCGCGTTTTGCCGATATCGTTAACAAAGATTTGAACGGTATGTTGGGTAATTTTGTATCTCGTGTTTGCAAATTATCAAATAAAAACTTTGGAAACGTTGTACCAAAATCTGGTGTATTGGACAGCGAATTAAAATCAAGAATTGATGAAAAATTAAATGAATTAACAGAAGCACTTGATAAATGTGAATTTCGTGCAAGTGTGTTTGCCCTGCGTTCGCTTTGGGCAATCGGTAATGAATATATGACCGAAAAAGAACCATGGGCATTGGTTAAGAACGGTGATATGGATACAGCGGCCCAGGTATTGAACACTTGTTTCCAATTGATCGATTTTTATGCACGTGTGTCTGCACCGTTTATTCCAAATGCGGCCGAAAAAATGCAAAATATTTTTGCTGCTAAAAATGATTTATCTTGGCCAAATGAATTTGAAGCACGCGTGAAAGACGGTACTGAATTTACAATTCCTGAAAATCTTTTTGAAAGAATCGACGATGACAAGGTTAAATATTTGACTGAAAAATATTCTTCCAAGAAAGAACCTAAATTGGTCGTCGTAAAAATCACAAAGGTTGAAAATCATCCATCTCGTGATGATTTACATGTTTTGACTATCAATGATGGTTCACAAGATTACAGTGTTGTTTGTGGTGCATCAAATGTGCGCGTTGGCATGTTTGCTGTATTTGCACCAATCGGCGCAATAATACCAAAGACTGGAAAACCTATCAAACCACGTAATGTTGCTGGCATTGAATCAAACGGCATGTTATGCAGTGGTGCAGAATTGAATATATCTGATGATGACACCAAAATTTATGAAGAAACAGATGTGTCTAAATTGGGGGCAGAATTCAATGGGAAATGAACGTAAAAGAAATTACAAACTGACACCAACATTTCACACAGTGAATGTTTTTCACAAAGATTTATTTTACCGTTTTTTTCGTTTTTCTTGCTTTAATTGTGTCTTGAAATCTGAATGTGAACCAACAAAACATAAACGTGACATATGCAAAGTCGCCCATGAGGCGCGCGAACTTTTGGCAGAATTTACTACAGGGCATGTGTCATCTTTTCTTTCTGATGATTTTTATATAAAATCTAATCGAAAAAACACAAAAACAATACAGATATTTAATCACCTTTTAGGAACGTACACTATAAACGATAATGACAGATAACAGATTGATTTTGATGTCTTGCTGTGCTCCGTGCAGTGCTGGTGCAATTAAGCAACTGGCAAATGGTGAAATCGCCGGCATAGATGACTTTATCGTTATGTTTTTCAACCCGAACATTTTTCCAGAAACAGAATATCAAAAAAGATTAAATGAACAAATTAAATACTGTGAAAAATTAGGTGTAAAATATGTGATTGGCGATTACAATCACAATGAATGGCGCAACCATGTGAAAGGCTTGGAAACAGAACCTGAACGTGGTGCACGGTGCGGTAAATGTTTTGCCTATCGTTTTTGTTATGCACGCGAATATGCTAAAAAACATGGCTTTAATGCGATAGCATCCGTATTTGGTGTATCACGTCACAAAGATCAAAATCAGGTTGATAATGCTGGAAATGAATCTTGCGGGGATATAAAATATTTACCAATAAAATGGAACGAAGAACTACGTCAACAAATCAACCGCGAATCTGATTTTTATCGTCAAAATTATTGTGGTTGTGAGTTTTCTATAAGAAAATGATAATAAGTTGATTTTTGCTTTTATTTTTCTATAATTTCAAGAGAATATAACAAAAGGTGCAAATATGTCATCTATCTATGTTTTTCCGGGTCAGGGCGCACAAAGTGTTGGCATGGGATTGGAATTATATCAAACAAATGCTGATGCCCGTGCTGTGTTCGACGAAATGGACGCTGTACTTGGCGAAAAGTTGTCAGATACAATTTTCAACGGTCCTATCGAAACATTAACTTTAACAGCCAATGTGCAACCTGCAATTTTGGCAACATCTATTGCAATGTTTCGTGCTGGTAATTTTCCGAAACCAGATTACGTTGCTGGCCACTCACTTGGCGAATACACCGCGCTTTGTGCAGCAGGTGCTTTGTCTTTGGCTGACGCAATAAAACTTGTCAGATTACGTGGTGAATCTATGCAAAATGCTGTACCTGCGGGTCAGGGTGCAATGGCTGTTGTACTTGGTTTGGAATACGATGGCTTGAAAAAAGTCTGTGAACAAGCAGAAGCTGAAACAGGTGCCGTATGTGATATTGCAAATGATAATTGTCCAGGACAAATTGTTATATCCGGTGCAAACTCTGCCATTGAACGCGCCATGGAACTTGCAAAAGAAGCGGGCGCAAGACGTGCGATGAAATTGGCACTGTCCGTACCACCACATTCACGTTTGATGGAACCTGTAATTGCCGTTATGAAAAAAGCATTGGACGAAATTGAAATAAAAACACCAATTGTTCCGATTATTTCTAATAAGACATGTCAACCAATGCGGGACATCAATGAAATCAAAGATGCCTTGCTGTATCAAATAACACATGGGGTTCGTTGGCGCGAAAGTGTTTTATCTATGGTTGATTTGGGCATTGACGATTTAACTGAAATCGGACCAGGCGAAGCACTGATAGGCATGACAAAACGCACAACAGATAAAATTAACGCACATAAATAGGGGAAAATCATGTTCGAATTAAAAGATAAAGTTGTTTTAATTACTGGCGCAACAGGTGGTATTGGTGGCGCAATTGCTACCCAAATGAAAGCGGCAGGTGCGACAGTTGTTATTACAGGACGCAGTATTGAAAAATTGTCTGCGTTTGATGATTCTTTTATAAAAATTCAATCTGATTTATCTTTGGACGGTGCAGCAGAAAAACTGATTGCTGACACCATCGAAAAGGCTGGTCGTATTGATGTTTTGATTAACAATGCTGGAATCACAGCAGATACACTTATGATGCGTATGTCGGACGAACAATTCGACAATGTTTTGAATACAAACTTGCGTGCAACTTTCAAGATGTGTCGCGCGGCGATTATGCCCATGATGAAACAACGTTTTGGTCGTATTATAAATATGGCATCAATCGTTGGCGTTGTTGGTGGCGCAGGTCAAACTAATTATGCCGCATCTAAGGGCGGAATTATCGCAATGACAAAATCTATTGCTGCGGAAGTTGGTGCACGTGGAATCACCGCAAACGCTATTGCGCCGGGCTTTATCAAAACCCCAATGACAGATGTTTTACCAGAAGAATTAAAGGCTAAATATCTTGAACAAATCCCAAGCGGGCGTTTTGGCGAACCAATTGATATTGCAAATGCTTGTGTATTCTTGGCAAGCGATGAAGCATCTTATATCAACGGTCAAACAATCCATGTAAACGGTGGAATGGGACGCTTTTAATTATGCAAAAATTTGATGTAATTGTTATCGGTGGGGGACATGCCGGGGTGGAAGCTGCTGCGGCATCTGCACGACGTGGTGCAAAGACTTTGTTATTAACCATGCGCGAAAGTGATATTGGCGCAATGTCTTGTAATCCTTCAATTGGAGGGCCTGGAAAATCACAAATGGTTGCGGAAATGATGGCATTTGGTGGTGTTATGCCACGCGCCGCAGACAGCGCTGGTATTCATTGGCGCACATTAAATGCGACACATGGTGCAGCAACTCAAGCACTTCGTGCACAGATAGACCGTAATTTTTATCACAATGCGGTTATGAAGATTTTGGAAAATACACCAAATTTATCTGTTGTATTCGAAAGCGTTTCTGATTTAGATTTGGAAAACAAAATTATAAACGGCGAATATTCTGCTACATGTATCGTTTTAACAACCGGAACTTTTCTTGGCGGTTTGGTCACGCGTGGAAGCGAAAAAATACCATCAGGGCGTTTAATGGATGATGGTGAATATCAAGAAAACGATACACACATATCTGGCGTTCTGAAAAAGGCAGGCTTTCAATTATTACGTCTTAAAACAGGAACACCTGCGCGTATTTATCGCGACAGTATTGATTTTAGCGTATGCGAAGAACAACCCGGGGATGTACCACATGATTGGTTCGGACTTGGGGACAATAAAAACACTATCAATGACAAATGTTATATCACACATACAAACGAAGAAACCCATGAAATAATTCGTCAAAACATCAAAGATGCACCAATGTATAATGGTGATATACGTGGACTCGGTCCACGTTATTGTCCGTCACTGGAAGATAAAGTTATGCGTTTTCCAGAACACAAAACACACCATGTGTTTTTGGAACCAGAAGGTTTCGGCAGTGATTTAATCTATCCAAACGGTATATCAACATCTTTTGGCGCAGATATTCAGGACAAATGGATACGCACTATTCCAGGTCTTGAAAACGCCCGTATAGCGCGATATGGATACGCCATCGAATATGATGCAATTGATGCAAGGGCACTGAAAAACACTTTGGAATCCAAAGATATTATGGGACTGTTTTTCGCCGGCCAAATCAACGGGACCAGTGGTTACGAAGAAGCTGCAGCACAAGGTTTAATTGCGGGTAGCAACGCTGCCGCACGCGCACTAAACACAGAACCATTGGTTATTGATAGAACCAATTCCATGATCGGTGTTTTGATTGACGATATAACAACTCTCGGTGTAGACGAACCATATCGTATGTTCACTTCACGCGCAGAATACCGCCTTAATTTACGTGCAGATAACGCAATACTCAGATTAGGTGACATGGCAGAATCATTGGGGTTAATAACACATGAATTACATCAACAGATTCTAGAAATGCGTAAAAATACAGCGCGCGAAAACGACAAATTTTATGCCGGCTATATCGAAAGAAATGAACGCGAAATTGCGAACTATAAAAAAGATGCAGAACTGAAAATACCAACAAATTTTGATTATAAAGATTTACCAGGCCTGACAAATGAATTGGTTGAAAAACTGACAAAAACACGTCCTGAAAACATCGCTTCTCTATCAAGGATTCCGGGTATGACACCCGCTGGAATAATGGTTGTTTTGCGCAAAATAAAATGTGGAAATAAGTAAAAATATATATTAACATAATCACACCTGCCGGAATAGCTCAGCTGGTAGAGCATCTCATTCGTAATGAGGGGGTCGCAGGTTCAAGTCCTGTTTCCGGCACCATGAAAAAGTGGTCACCGCACGAAAAAAACGTGCGGTTTTTTATTTTGTATAATATATGCTTTTGTGATACAATTAATACCATGAAAAAGATGTGTTTCTTGCTTGTGTTATCTGTTTTTACAGGCGCTGTCGCGCACGCTGATGACATATGCGAATACGAATACATCGTCAATGAATTGCGACAAAATTGTTCTGGAATCAATGCAGAATTGAAACAAATCAAAACATATTCGACGGCAAATACAGTCATAACTGGCGTTGGAACAGTTGCCGCAGGCGGCGCCCTTTATGCCGGAATAAAAAAGCAAGATTTAGATAAAAAAGCCGAAGAACTGATCAAAAAAATGGACAATGTTGAAAACATGTCTGATGCAGAATTTGTGGATTTCCTGAAAGAAACTGCCAGATATCAAGAAATGAAAGCACAATATGATTCCATGAATCAATTAAAGAATGATTATGAAGTTCAATCAAAAAAACTTGGCAATATTCGTACAGGTTTAATGGCCGGCAATACTGCAACAGCGGTAGCGGGGACAATTATCTCTAATAAAAACAAAAAAGATTCTGATTCAATCAAAGATATGATTCAACTTTGTTTAGACACAATAAAGAATAACGAACAAAAAATAGGGCAATCTATGATTGATTGCGATCGAAACCAATATGAAAAATTGAAAAAGGCCGTATCCGAATGCAAAATGTTGCACACAGAAAACATGGACAAAGTATCAAAACACAACAAAGTATCCACCATTGTTTCTGGCGTTAATATCGGAACAGGGGCCGCAGGAACTATAACATCTGCATTGGCGAATCAGAACAAATACGACCAAAAAACAAAAAATCTGAATACAACAGCAAATGTGTTAGCTGGCACGTCTGCTGTTGCCTCTGTGGTTTCGACAGTATTTAATGCAACAACATTAAAATCGATAAATGAAAATCTGCACACATCAGAATCATGTGAAGAGGCACTAAATAAACTATGAAAAAATATTTGTTTATGATTTTGCTTTCTTTATATACCGCGAATACATTTGCCGGACCAAGTGGTTATATTGGCACATACGATAACCGCAGATATGCTTCTTTATCAGACCCAGAATATCGTGGCATTGTAAGAATAATGCGAAGCAACAATTCTTTGTGTACTGGCATATTCATTTCTAAAAACCTGATATTAACAAACAGTCATTGTGCCACAGCCTGTTTAAGCAGTTGCAATGCAGAATTTTCAGATGGAACAGATTATAAGACATCTAATATAAAAACTGTCTTGTATTCTGACAAAGCTAACATCTATAATGGTGATGATTGGGGATTGTTATCATCAGATCAAGAAAGCAAAGTATACAGAAATATTTCGCAGACCACCACAAAAGGACCTATTTTACGTGGTGGGTACGGCATAATGCGCGTTATAGAAAACGATGAAATACCGTTTCTTAGGGAACTTTATAATCAAACAAAAGAAGAACACAGAGAAGCTTGTCAAAAAAGATACAAAGACCCAATAAGTTTTCTTGGTTGTATTAATGCCCATTTGGAAGACAAATTGAAACAAATGGGGAAAAAACCTTTATTTCAAGATCAAAATAATTTTAAGGTTCAAGAATGTAATATTCTCGGCGATCACTCTAAAAGCAATAAAAACGTCATAACAGATTGCGACAGTTCTGGTGGCGATTCAGGGGCGCCTTTTCTAAGGAACGATCAAATCGTCGGATTAAATCTTGGCGGGGAACAAACTTTGTTTGGAAATACGAAAGAAAATGCTTTTGGATTGAAAACAGAAAACTTTTATTTGCCTGTACAGGCATATGTCATTGGACACCCAGATTTACCTGTAATAAATAGAAGCAACAACAAATAAAACAATATTTCAAGATTTTGATTGCGACTAATTGTTTTTATTAACCACTGAATAATTACACCATTTTTTTACTGGGCAATTTTTGCAATCTGGGCGAAGTGCTTTGCAGGTATAACGACCATGCAAAACCATTACATGATTCACCATCGCACGATATTTTTGTGGGATTACTTTCAACAGTTTTTCTTCGACTTTTTCGGGTGTGTTTTCAGCTTCACCGACCCAACCATATCGATGTGCATTACGAAAAACATGCGTATCTACACCTATATTTGGCGCATTCCAAAGTACATTCATTATCACATTTGCAGTCTTTTGCCCCACACCCGCCAGTTTCATTAATTCATCGCGATTATGATATTTTTTGGGAAACTTATAGTTTACATCGTCGCTGTTTTTATCTTTTAACTGACCAGACAATTTTATTATGTTATCTGCCTTGTTATTAAAGAAAGATATAACACGTATATATTTTTTCAATCCGTCCAGACCAAGTTCCAACATTTTATCTGGTGTTGGTGCAATCTTGAAAAGTTCTGGGGTTACTTCATTAACTTTTTTGTCGGTGGCCTGTGCTGACAAAATTACCGCCACAGCAAAAGTAAATTCATTTGTCGAATATAATTCAGACCGGATATTCATATTCAATGTGGGACACACATTTGTAAAATAAATATCCGGTGTAAGAGTTATTTTCGCCTTTGCCATTTATGCCTTTTCAATATTGATTACGAAATCGTAATCTTCGATTTGTTTTGCAAATTGACTTGCATCACCCATTTCCATTTCGACAATCAAAGCATCATGCATTATACGTTTTTTATGTGCTTCAATTGCGTTAGAAAGTGCAACATCCGCCGTATAGGTTAATTTAATTCTATCAGAAACATCTAAATTAGCGGCTTTACGTGAATCTTGGATAAAGCGCAAAGCATCATTTACCAAACCTTCGGCTATCAATTCACTGTTCATTTCTGTATTCAGAACAACGACCGCTGTGTTATCTGGCAAAGCAGCACCTGATACACCGTCTTTCACTGTCAAACGGCTCTCAAATTCATCGGCATTTAATGTATATTCGCCAACAACCAGTTTGTCGCCATCAATACTGTAATCACCGCGTTTAACCGCCGGAATAATATCTTTCAAGGCACCACCAAGACGGCTACCTATTTTTGGAGTAATCAGATATACGAAACTGTCCGCAACCGCATTTATATCATCAATGAACTTAACGTCTTTAACATTTAATTCGTCACGGATAATATCTGCGTATTCTTCCATTTCAACACCAGCGATTGTGGTATCCGCAAGTGGCAGACGATTACGCAATTTATATTGTTCACGCAACTGTTTCCCGGTTGATACTATCATTTGTACACGACGCATATCGGCCAAGATTTTTTCGTCTGTTGTGCTTGCCTTTGGCCAGTCTTGTAAATGAACAGATTCTGCGCCTGTTAAATTCTTGAATATATATTCACTGATAAATGGTGCAAATGGGGCCAAGCATTTTACAAATGTTACCAAAACATAATGCAAAGTTTCAAAAGCACTTACATCTTCATCCCAGAATCTGTCGCGATTACGACGGATATACCAGTTATTCAAGATATCAAGAAAACGAACAAATTCTTTAACAGCAATATCTGGTTTGTATTCGTCCAGCGCAACAGTTGTTGTTTTAACCAATTCATTTAATTCAGCAAGGATATATTTATCCAACAAATTATCCGAATTTGGTTCGTTTTCAACAGTAATATTTCCAGCATTCGCATACAATGTAAAGAAATGATACGCATTCCAAAGTGGTGTCAAAATTGTTTTGATAGAATCGTTAAATACGACACCTTCTTTATCAACACCAACACCTTCGGCTTTCATAAAATTGCTGCCTTGGATAAATAATCTGATTGCGTCTGCACCGTATGTTTCCAACTGTTCGCTTGGATCAACATAGTTATGCAAAGATTTAGAAAACTTGCGTTTTTGTTCGTCCAAAATCATACCATTTGCAGATACTGTTTTAAACGCAGGTTTATCAAACAGGGCGACCGCCATAACCATCAAAGAATAAAACCAACCACGTGTTTGGTCTTGACCTTCAATGATATAATCTGCTGGGAAATTCTTTTCGAATTTATCTTTGTTTTCAAACGGATAGTGTAATTGTGCAAAAGGCATAGATCCGCTTTCAAACCAGCAATCCAAAACGTCTGTTATACGATGCCATCCATCTTTTGTAAGTGCATCCAATGTTGGACGATGTAAATCTTCAATCTTTACACCAAAGAATTCTTCCATTTCGGCAATAGAACCAAAGATTTTATATTCGCCATCTTTTTCCCAGATTGGAAGAGGAACACCCCAGAATCTGTTTCTGGAAATTCCCCATGGACGCGCGTTTTCAATCCATGCCATAAAGCGATTGCCGGCACTTGTCCAATTTGTTTCGTTTTTGGTTATTTCAACCAATCTCTCACGGATTTTTGGAACGTCAATATACCATGCGTCTGTTGCACGGTAGATTAATTTTTCTTTGCTGCGTGGTCCAAAAGGATAACTGTGTTTATGTTGGTCTTTCTTAACCAAAATACCTTTTGCTTTCAACCAATCGATTATTAATGGATTTGCAGTAAAGATATTCATACCAGCCCAATCTGTGACTGTTGAATCAAAATTACCGTAATCATCTACATTCAAGATTACCGGAAACTTTGCATCTAAAGCTTTAGCCGCCAAATAGTCGTCTTCACCATATGCAGGTGCAATATGAACGATACCTGTACCATCACCATCACTTACATAATCTGCCGCGATTACCTGATGCAACAATGGGTCGCTGTTTTCATAATAATTAAATATTGGTTTATAGTGCAGACCAACCAAATCTTTACCCTTTACAGTCCCCAAATTTTCAGATTCTGCAAATATCTTTTCATATACTTTCAAACGAGATGCAGCCAAAACATAAACATGTCCATCATTATGCTTCATGCGTACATATTCCATATTTGGGTTCACAGCCAATGCAGAATTCGCAGGTAATGTCCATGGTGTTGTTGTCCATGCAATAGCACGATCGCCGTTTTCCAATCCAAACCAAACCGTCACAGTGTCATCGACAACATCTTGGTATTCACTTGAAGCTTCTGAATTTGATAAAACTGTTCCCAATTTCCAATCAAAAGGGTTTACCTTGAAATCTTTATAGAGCAGACCTTTCTTGTATAACTCTTTCAATGCCCAAATCACAGATTCCATATAATTTTTATCCATAGTGCGATATCCAAAATTGTCGCCACAATCAACCCAACGACCAATTCTTGCGATAAAACGCAACCATTCCGTCGTATAACGCGTCACATCTGCACGACACATGTCACAAAAAGCAGCCATACCATTATCTGCAACAATATCTTTTGCAGATTTACCTTGTGATTTTTCAACACTGTTTTCGGCAGGCAGACCATGACAATCCCAACCAAGTTCACGAACAACATAACGACCGCGCATTGTTTGATAGCGCGAAACCATATCTTTAATAGCGCTTACACCCAAATGCCCCCAATGTGGCAGACCGTTTCCAAAAGGGGGACCATCATAGAAATTAAAAGGTTCGCCCATTTTGGTTTTATTCAAAGATTTATGAAAAGTGTCATCTTCGCGCCAAAAATCAAGAACATTATGTTCGATTTCAGAAAAGTTCGCTTTCGGATCTGTCTTTTTGTATGTCATTTTTTTGCCTTTTGCATTAAAAAAGGGCGCCTGTGCGCCCCGGCCACCGCCAAAGCGCAGTGCCTTTTATTTAATAATAATTATTGTGTTCGTTTTCATGCCTTTATTTATACAATGATTTTTACCAAAAATCAAGTTATGTATGTGTTTTTATGCGCGCAATTTTGCACCACATTTGTTTTCAACATTTTTTATAACTTTGTCTTGTATTTCCAACAACTCTTTATCAGACATATTATGGTCTGGATAAATTGTGATTGTAAATGCTATTGATTTTTGACCGTCTTCCATATTAAACGCATCAAAGACAACAACATTTGCAATAGAAGAATCTGCCGACTGTGCGGTTGCAACTATCTTTTGTGATTCAAAATTGCTATCCACTACAAAAGCAAAATCACGTGTAATCGGCATAAATTCAGTTATTGGTGTTTTTACTTGTTTTGGATTTTCTGGCAAATCTTCGATTGTTTCAACAATTGCAACAAAGACTTTTGTTTTTATGTGCAATTTCTTTGCTAAACTTGGGTGCAGTTGACCAAATTCGGCAAGCACCTTTTTACCTTGGACAATTTTACCATAAACATAAGGATGCGCCCAACGTGGTGCATTGGTTGTATCAATAGAATACTTTTGTGCGCCAAGCAAAGATACAACATCAGATTTTACATCAAAAACATCAACATTACGGTTTCTTTTTTGCCAATGTTTTGGTGATGTTTCGCCACATCTCACAATACAAATAGAAGTATGTTGTTCGCCAGGTTTATCCCCGTCAAACACGGTACCTAATTCGAACATATTCAAATCAGAAAATCCACGTTTTTCGTTATTTGCCACAGCAAGCAACATATTACCTAATAAATTATTTCTTGCTGTATCCATATCGACAATTATTGGATTTGCAACGCGTACAATTGGTTTGTCGGTTATTAATTCTTCAACCTTGGAATCGCCAAAACCAAAACTTATATTTTCGTTCAAGCCACGATTTGCCAATTTTTCTTTTAATGACAAATACATATCATTATGAACGACCTTCATCGTGCTTTCTGATAAATCTTTCAATCCAATTTTTTCATATCCATAAATACGAACCAATTCAGAAACGATATTTTCAGGTATAACAACATCGGTTCTTTGTGGATTTGGAGTGATTATCCAGTTTTTACCGTCTTCTTTCACATCAAAATGTAATTTTTTCAGAATATCTTTTTGTGTTTTTTCATTCAATTCTATACCTATCTTTTTCTTAAACAAAGATGGGGTATAAACCACAGATTCCGGCGTATAGGATGTGCGACCGGCAACAGAAACATTGACTATCTTTCCGCCACAAGCATCCATTATAATTTTTGCTGCCAATGACAACGCTGGCAAGGTTCCGTCTGGATTTATACCACGTTCATAGCGATAAGAAGAATCTGTTGATAAACCAATTCTTTTGGACGATTTACGCACTGATACAGGGTTAAAATATGCGGATTCCAAAATAATATTTTTAGTTTTGTCTGTGGTCATGCCACGCGCACCACCAACAACACCGGCCAAAGCTAATATTCCGGCATCATCAGTAATAACCAAATCTTTATCGCATAATTCATGTTCGTTCCCAAACAAATCTGTAAACTTTTCACCGTTTTTTGCCATGCGCACAGTTATATCACCAACAATTTCATCAGCATCAAAACAGTGCATTGGTTGTGCCAAATCATAGCAAATATAATTTGTTGCATCAATTGGTGCATTCTTTGGATTTATATCTGCACTGCGCAAACAATTTTGTATTTGCTGATTTGATGGAGCGTTTTTTATACCGTGTATTTCACAAAAACGATATGTTGGACATGCTTCTGGTGCCAATAAATTAACCTTTCTGTCGCCTTTTATAGATTTTAATAAATCAATTTTACTTTCAATATAATCACCAGCATCAGCAGCGCTTAAATCCAGTGCAATGCCACGTAAAGATAAATAATCTGGGCGATTTGGGGTTATAGAAGTTTCGAAAACAGCAGAAGCAGAACCAGATAAAACAGATATAGGTTGTCCAACTGTTTCCTTGCTGTCATCTAATTCGATAATACCGCTGTGGTCATCGTTTATACCCAATTCTTTACCACTGCACATCATACCGTCAGATAAAACACCGCGTATTTTTCCAGATTCAATAACAAAATCACCTATCTTGCACCCAGGAACCGCCAAAGCAGACACCAAACCAACATGTACATTTGGCGCACCACAAACAACCTGACGCAATTTGCCGGAACCATCATCGACTTTCAACACATGCAAATGGTCGCTGTTTTCATGGGCTTTGCATTCAACTATTTTAGCTGCAATTGGTAATACAGGAATTTCTAAATCTTCAACTTCCAAACCAATAGCGTTTAACTTATCAGCGATTTCTGTCGGGGATAACTTTGTATCAAGATATTGTTTCAACCATTCATAAGACCATTTCATTTTTTACCCCTTTATTAAAAACCAGTGTTTTTCAACCAACGAATATCGCCATCATAGAATTTACGAATATCGTTCAATCCATATTTCAACATTGCCATACGGTCCCATCCAAAACCAAAAGCAAAACCTTGGTATTCTTCTGGATTTACCCCACAATTTCTCAAAACATTTGGATGCACAATACCGGCACCACCCATTTCCAGCCACTTGTCACCCCATTTCATATCAAATTCAACAGATGGTTCTGTGAAAGGGAAGTACGAAGGACGAATACGGATTTCAATATCACGTTCGAAGAAACGCGATAACAATGCACGCAATGTTGCAATTAAATCTGACATTGTTACATTTTTATCAATGTACAAACCTTCAATTTGATGGAAAGAAGGAACATGTGTTGCGTCCATTTCCTTACGATACGTTGAACCAACAGCAAACATTTTAATTGGAACGCCTACTTTTTCCATAGCACGAATCTGAATGGAGCTGGTTTGGGTTCGCATGACGTTTCCATTTTCCATAAAAAACGAATCTTGCATATCACGGGCTGGATGATATTCCGGCATGTTCAACGCAGTAAAACAATGCCTGTCATCTTCTATTTCTGGACCTGTCCAAAGAGTAAAACCAAAAGATTCTAAAATCGCAGACAATTCTTTTCCTGCCTGTGATACAGGATGTAATGTTCCACGATTATTTTGTTCTGCATCCAAAGTTACATCAACATATTCTGCAGCTAATTTAGCATTTATCGCTGCATTTTCCAATTCTGTTTGCTTTTCCTTGAACAATTGACGCAATTCAGTGTTTTCCGCGTTTACAACCGCGCGTTCTTCATTTGAAAGTGTAGCCATAGTTTTCAATTTGGCCGTCATTGTACCATTTTTACCGAAAGTTTCAGCATACAAAGATTGTAATTCTTCAAGTGATTTTGCGTTTTCAATTTTATCTTTCATTTTTACCCCGTTTATAAAAAGAACAAGACCGTATCTCTACGGCCTATATTCTGACAAAACAAAACCTTGCCGTAAAGCATTATTTAGCAGATGCGGCAATAAATCGTTTTGCTGTTTCAACCAATGTTTCAAAGTTTTTATCAGCATCATATGCCATCTGGGCCAAAACTTTGCGGTCCAATGCAATACCTGCTTTCTTCAAACCATTCATGAATTGGCTGTATGTCAAACCATTTGGACGAACAGCTGCATTGATACGAACAATCCACAAAGAACGAAAATCACGTTTCTTTTGACGACGATCGCGATATGCATATTGTCCGGCTTTTTCGGTTTTTTCACGTGCAGCACGATAAGTTGAATGATGACGTCCCAAATATCCTTTGGCACGATCAAGTATCTTGTTATGTTTTTGTTTAACGGTTGTTCCGCGTTTTACTCTTGCCATGATACACCCCCTTATTTCAAGCCATATGGAGCCAAGATTTTAGCCTGACCCACCATGTTTTCGTTCAAATACTGTGGTTTAGCCCCGGCTTTATTAGCACGTTTGGACTTATGCAACAAGCATTTGTGATGAGAGTTTCTGGCAACACGGATTTTCCCGCTTGCAGTCATAGACGCACGTTTTTTCAAGTACGATTTAGTTTTCATTTTTGGCATTTTTTATCCTTTTATTTGTATTCCTCGTGGCAATGCCTTGCCATTTCGGTTGCCCTTATTTTGACATATAAAAAAGAAAAATCAAGTTTTTATTGAATATTAGATTTTTTGCGTTTAAAGTTGCTTACATGACCAAGGATAAAATGTCTTATAAATTGGTGCAAATCATAAAATCGTCATTGGCGGCGATTGCTGTCCCTGTGTTTATAATATATATAATGGTCGCAAAACCTGACTATACATTAATGAACGGTTTGGCACATGTTGTTTTGCCTGTTGCACATGGGGTCGGGTCAGTTATTACATGGCCAGTCCGCGCTATCGGACAAAGCGCAGATTGGATTAAAGAAACCGCCCAAATACGTCACGAAAACGAAGTTTTACGGGCAAAATTAGATGAAGCTTTGGCAAATAAATACAATTGTGATATCGCAGTGCTTGAAAATCAAAAGCTAGAACACGAAATTAATGTAAAAAAGGCATCTCCTTACAAGAGTGTCATAGCGGATATTCAATTTGATGATTCTGTATTTCATCATAATAATTTCCTAATAAATCGTGGCAAAAAAGATGGTCTGAGCAAGGGTATGATTGTTGTATCCTTTGATAACCGTATGGTTGGTACAGTCACAGATTGCGGTTCACAATTTTGTCGCGTTCGCGCTTTATCCGATCATGATACAAATATCGCAATTCGTATATCTGGATCCGATATTTCTGGTTTTTTACAAGGAAATGGTAAATCGCGCGCATCGATTGGATTTTTTAATGATACTCAGTTTGTTGGACGCAAAGGCTTGAAAGTTATGACCAGTAATATTAGCGGTGTTTTACCTTCAGGCATCTACATTGGGGAAATGGTAGATGAAAAAAATGTCGATATTTTGCGTCCAAACAATATATCACGTGTTATGGTATTGCAATATAATGATATAGGCTCTTATAAATAATGTATATGATTGTGACTATTTTCAAGCAACTTACACCGTTTTTAATAACGTTGTTTTTGTGGCGTTTATCAGCATATTTTTGGAATCCGGCTGGTATATTGTGTTTGATACCGGTTTTTTATTATACTTTTGTACGACCTATAAAAAACTTTGCTATTTTCGGACTGATTTTTTGTTTTTTGATTGATTATCGTGGTGATTTAGCACTTTTTTGGACATGTTTATATTGTTTATTTTATGCCATAAACGGCTTCCAAAAGTATATCGATTTTCAACACACTGATAATAATGCAATATATATATTCATGACTTTCATAGGTGTTGGTTTTTTTCTTTTGACAATTTATGGTTTTTCATGGATAAATTTCATTAACAATATTTGGTTGTTTGTGTGGTTAAGCGTTTTGTATACGCCGATAACAGCACTAGATAATTGGGCAACATCATGATAGATACAGAAGTAGCACGCACTTTTGACAGACGCAGCGCACTGTTTTTAACAGGTGGTGCAATATTAACTTCTGTATTGGTTATGCGCATGCTTCAAATGCAACTGTTTGAATACAAAGAATATTCGCGCAAAAGTGAAAATAATTCTTTTAGAATTCAAGTGAATATGCCTAAACGTGGCAATATTTTATCAGAATCAGGTTCTATAATTTCAAGAGATACCCCAATATATCGTATATATTTTATTCCAGAAGAAACAGACGATATAGATTCTGTTATTAAAACTGTTACAAAAGAATTAAACTTGCGCAAAAAGACAGTGGACAGAATCTGGCGCCAAATCAAAAAACAACAAAAATTCCAACCTGTTTTGATAACAGAAAATACTAATTGGAATGTTTTGGCAAAATTGTCCGCCCAAAATATCCCTGGCATTCATATTGGAAACGGTTTTTCACGCGTATATGAAATGGGGCCTGCTGGGGCACAAGTTTTTGGTTATGTTGGTGCACCAAATAAACCTGTTCCTAACAACCCTTTCTTTACCCATGGAATTAATGGTCTTGAAAAAAGATTCAATGACGATATGGCTGGAATACCAGGACAGACAGTGATGGTATCAAACGCTGTTGGACGTATAACTGGTGAAGATAAAACCCAATTTGTAGCACCTGTTTCCGGAAAAGATATCAAAACGACCATACGCGAAAATGTACAAAAGGTTCTTTATGATTCTTTGGCGATGAACAGGGCAGGTTGTGGTGTTGTTTTGGATGTTGAAAACGGAAATATTTTAGCAATGGCTTCTACACCAAGTTTTGATGCAAACAATTTCAGAACTGACGATGGTGAAGAATACATAGCGTCACTGTTAAATGATGAGGCAAAACCATTTATGAATAAAACTATTGAAGGTCTGTACCCGCCTGGTTCAACTTTCAAGATAGTTGTAGCGTTAGCAGCATTGGAAAGTGGTGCAATATCGCCAAATGAAAAAGTTTTTTGCCCAGGATATTGGGAATACGGTGATCATAAATATCACTGTTGGGAAAAACACGGACACGGATATGTCGACCTTTATGGAGCATTAAAACATTCCTGTGACATTTATTTTTATCAACTTGCATTGCGTATCGGTATTGATGCAATAAAACACATGGCATTAAAACTGGGACTTAATCAAAAATATATGGAAGATATTTTATCTCATGAAATGCCTGGAATTATACCAGACAGACGATGGAAGGAAAAAAATGTTGGTGCACCTTGGGTTCATGGGGATACTATTATTTCTGGAATAGGTCAGGGTTTTATTTTAACAAACTGTCTGCAATTGGCGGTTATGATGGCGCGCGTTGTTTCTAATAAAGAAGTTAAACCGCGTATAGTTTATTCTGACAAAGCCCCAGTATTTAGAAATCTTGATTTACAAGAAAAGAATATCAAACATGTTTTGACTGGTCTTGAACAAGTTACACAAAAAGGCGGCACAGCATCAGGCAGTGCAATCAATGTAAAAGGCAAAAAAATGGGGGGTAAAACCGGCACTTCTCAGGTCCGTAATATATCAAAAGCAGAACGTAAAAGTGGGGTCTTAACAAACGAACAATTAAAATGGAACCTGCGTAATCATGGTCTTTTTGTCGGATATGCGCCAACAGATAAACCTAAATACGCTGTATGCGTAATTATGGAACACGCCGGTGGTTCTGGTCCTGCTGCACGCGCAACAGCAAATATAATGAAGGAATTATTAAAATAATGGCAACAACACGTGTATCTAATGCGAATATGATGACATTTGGCGAAAAACTTTCACGTTTTTCGTGGGCATTATTTATACCTATGTGTGTTGTTTTATTACTTAGTGTTGTCGTGTTATTTAGTGCGGGTAACGGTTCATGGTACCCATTTGCTTTATCACAATTATTGAAAATATGTGCCGGTATGGGTATATTCTTCATCGCGGCATTTTCTAACATAAAAACCTGGATAAAGTCCGCATATTTCATATACGCAGTTGCTCTTATTATGGTTATTTTGGTGACCTTTATCGGTGATGTTGGTATGGGCGCACAAAGATGGCTTTCGCTTGGGTTTATGACTGTACAACCATCAGAGTTTATAAAAATAGCCTTAGTTTTAGCATTGGCGCGTTATTTTGCCTGGCAAAACAGTGTGGAATTATCTCAATTCAAGAATTATCTGGTGCCGATATTAATGTTATTTGTGCCATTTGTTCTTATTTGCGCACAACCGGATCTTGGAACAGGTATATCATTGGGTTTAATTACATTAGGTATGTTTTATATCGTTGGGGCAAACAAAAAATGGTTTTTGATTGCTGGTATTCTTGGTCTACTGGCTCTGCCTGTTGTTTGGTACGGTGGTATGCATGATTACCAACGTGCACGCATCATAACTTTTGTAAATCCAGAAATGGACGCACGTGGGGCAGGTTATCAAATAAACCAAGCAAAAATCGCGTTTGGCAGTGGCGGAATCATTGGCAAAGGGTATATGAGTGGCACTCAATCTCAACAATCTTTTTTGCCTGAAAAACAAACTGATTTCATATTCACAATGCTTGGTGAAGAATTCGGTTTCTTGGGTGCATTTATGTTGTTATCTATTTATACTTTCATAGTAATCATGCTTTTTTGGACGGCAAAAACATGCAGGAATCGTTTTGGGCAACTGGTATGTTTTGGTTTTATGTTGAACTTTTTCATTTATTATTTTATAAATATCTCTATGGTCCTTGGGATGTTGCCAACAGTCGGCGTTCCATTGCCATTAATGTCTTTTGGTGGCAGCAGCTTGATATCCTTGCTTTTTGGGTTTGGATTATGTCAAAACGCCCATATCCACAAAGACCAACAATTATCATCCAAGGGGTTTTAGAAAATGAACTTATTAATCGTTGAATCTCCGTCAAAAGCAAAAACTATCGAAAAATACCTTGGCAGTGGTTGGCGTGTTATCGCGTCTGTTGGTCATGTGCGTGATTTAGTCCCAGAAAGTGGCAGCGTTGATACAGAACATGATTTTGCACCAAAATGGCAGATTATGGCCGGCAAAGAAAAACAGTTAAAACTTATTATTGATGAATTAAAAAAAGCAGACAATGTTTATCTTGCATCCGATCCGGATCGCGAAGGGGAAGCAATTGCGTGGCATATAAACGATATATTGCAGGCACGTAATGTATTAAAAGGTAAAAATGTTTATCGTGTCGCTTTTCATGAAATTACTAAAAATGCCATTGTTGAAGCGTTGAAACATCCACGCGAAATTGATAATAATTTGGTTGATGCGTATCTTGTTCGCAGAATACTTGATTATTTAATCGGGTTTGGTATATCACCATTACTTTGGAAGCGCAACCTTGGGAAATCTGCCGGACGCGTTCAATCTGTGGCTGTAAGATTAGTCGTTGATCGTGAAAAAGAAATTGAAAGTTTCAATCCTGTTGAATTTTGGAGCATAACTGCAAATTGTAATGTTGATAAAACTTCTTTTGATGCAAACTTGGTAAAACATGATGGTAAAAAAATAGAAAAAATGACCCTGGAAAATAAATCCATGGTTGATAAAATCGTTGATTCTATTAAAACGCCGTCTGTTGGAATTGTATCAAATATAGAAAAGAAAAAAGTCCAAAGACACGCATCTGCACCGTTTACGACATCTACATTGCAACAAGAAGCCGCGCGCAAACTTCGTTTTTCATCTAAACGCACAATGGCGACCGCACAAAAGTTGTATGAACAAGGATTTATCACATATATGCGAACTGATGCTACTAATTTATCAAACGAAGCGGTTGCTGAAATTCGCGAATATATCAAAAATGAATATGGTGATAAGTTCTTACCAAAATCAGCGAATATTTATGTGACCAAATCTAAAAATGCACAAGAAGCGCACGAAGCAATTCGCCCAACTCATTTCTTGAATCAAAAAGTTGATTTGTCTGGTGATGAATTGAAATTATATAATTTGATTTGGAAGCGTACAATCGCATGTCAAATGACAAATGCAGAATTTGATTCTGTATCTGTAGATATAGATATTAAAAACTCTGTATTTCACTGTGTTGGAACTTCGCGAATATTTGACGGTTTTATGAAAGTCTATATTGAAGATACTGACGATGAAAAAGAAAGCGATGATGTAAAATTGCCAGTGTTAAATATCGGTGATGAAGTCAATGTAAAATCTCTTCAATCCGAACAACACTTTACACAACCACCGGCACGTTTTACAGAAGCATCTCTTGTAAAAAAATTAGAAGAATTAGGAATAGGCCGTCCATCAACTTATGCAACAATTATGTCAACAATAGTGGACAGAAAATATGTTGAACAAGATAAACAACACCGTTTTCATCCAACTGTTTCTGGATGGGTTTTGATTTCTTATTTATCCAAATATTTCAAGGATTTGGTTGATGTTAATTTTACTGCAAAAACAGAAGACACGTTAGACGATGTTTCTAATGGAATCAAAGATAAATTATCTTCATTAAAATCTTTCTGGACACCAACTGACAAGACTATAGAATCTGTACGTGGTATAAAAACAACTGATATTATTGACAGTATAAATGAATTTATGAAAAATCACCTGTTCGGCAGAAACAGTGATGTTTGTCCAAAATGTGGTGGTAAACTTGGAATAAAATTATCTAAATTTGGTCCTTTTGTTGGATGCAGTAATTATCCAAAATGTAATTATACTATGAAATTAACAGATGATAATAATACAGAATCAACCGCTGTAAATACTGAAAACCAAACACAAAAAGATTTAGGTGATAATATTGTTTTCAAGATTGGAAAATATGGTCCATATGTAAGTGATGGTGTAAAAAATGTATCTGCAAAAAAATATACCTTGGAAACAATCACTTTGGATGCGGCACGTGAATTATTAAGTGGCGATAAAAAGAAAATAGAACCTGTGATAATTGGTACAAATCCAGCAACAGATAAACCAATATATTATTACAGTGATGGCCGATATGGTCCGTATATATCATGTAATCGTGTAAATGTTTCGGTCAAAGAACAACCAAGTTTAGACACGGCAATTGATTTAATTAATAATAAACAACCAAAAAAAATCTTTTAAAAGAAAGGCATAATAATTGGCGAAATTTGATAACTCTTTTACAGACGAATTAAGACAAAGATTATCATTGGTTGATGTTATTTCACGTCGCGTACCACTTACCAAAAAAGGCCAAAATTATTGGGGGTGTTGCCCATTTCATAACGAAAAAACACCATCTTTTTCTGTAAATGAAGACAAAGGTTTTTATCACTGTTTTGGTTGTGGTGAACACGGGGATATAATTTCTTTTGTTATGAAATCTGAAAATATTGATTTCAAGGCTGCTATTAAAGAACTGGCAGATATGGCCGGATTAAAAATGCCAGAGATAAAACAAAAATCTGCCGCACAAATAGAAGCCGAAGAAAATTATGTAAAAATAACAGAAAAAGCGACCAAAATTTATCAAGATTTATTATATACCGACATTGGTAAACATGCACTTGAATACGTGAAAAATCGTGGTTTTACCGACGAAATGATAAAAAAATATCGCATTGGTTATGCACCAAAAAATAATATTATTGCATCTACATTTAACGATATAAAACGTGATAAATTGACTGCGACTGGATTGGTAAGAATCGGCGATTATGGTCCATATGATTTTTTCCGTGATAAATTAATGTTTCCTATATTTAACGCACACGGCCAAATTGTTGCCTTTTCCGGTCGTTCATTGGACGGCAGCGAACCAAAATATATAAATACATCTGACACAGAATTATTCCACAAAAGGCAAACTATATTCGGTTTCAATTTTGCAAGGGATGCTATACACCGTGCAAACCGTAGTATTGTTGTAGAAGGACAAATAGATGCAATTCAAATGCAGGTTCACGGATTTGGTGAAACAGTCGCACCTCTTGGAACTGCTTTGACCGAAGATCATATTGCAATTTTATGCAAAGCAAATCGCAATATCACTTTCTGTTTTGATGGCGATAATGCCGGACAAAAAGCCGCTATACGGGCGTGCACGCTGGTTTTACCGTTTTTAAGAGAAACAAGCGACGTTAAATTTGCATTTGTGACCGGTGGTAAAGACCCAGATGAAATACTTAAAAAGTCCGGTGAATCTTCAATGCGTAAAATCATAGATAATGCAACACCTTTGATAGATTTTCTTTGGGAAAGTGTAAATAAAAATTATCTTGTAAATACACCAGGTGGTCGGACACAGGCTGAAAAATACCTGAAAGATTGTATATCTAAAATTCAAGACAAAATATTCCAAAACGAAATAGAACAAGAATATAACCAGCGTAAATTTAATCAATGGCATAAATGGAAACAGCAAAAATATACACAAACTATTGAAGTTCCTGATATAGATGGAATGACTGTAAATCTTATAAAATCTATTGTTCAGACTTATCCAGAATTGGCCGAAAAATATACAGATTTTCTGATGTCATTAAATATATCCTTTGATGAAGAAGCACAAAAAACAGAACTTAGTTTGAAAGACGCAGAAAAGTTTATAGTTTCTTTCAAATTGGAAAGATATGTAAAATCTCTGAAAGACGAAAAATTAAAGTTATTGTCAAATATCCCAGATGATATTGACGCAGATGAATATAGAAACAAATTGAAAGAAATTGATGAAAATATTATAAAATCATCTGAAAAACTTGAATTATTATTAGATGTAAATAAATAAAAGAATTACCGGCTTTTTTGATAAAAACATACAAAAAGGCCGGCATTTTATTTTTTTATATTTTTCGTTAAAAAAACCGGCTTTCGCCGGTATTTTTCAATATTATTATACATTAAACAAGAAATGACATATATCACCATCTTGCATAATATATTCTTTACCAACCAGTCGCATTTTTCCTGCTTCTTTAACAGCAACTTCACCACCATATTGTAAATAATCACTTGGCGAAATTATTTCTGCACGAATAAAACCACGTTCAAAGTCTGTATGTATTTTTCCGGCCGCCTGTGGTGCAGTCATACCCTTGTTGATTGTCCATGCGTGTGCTTCTTTTGGCCCAACCGTATAAAATGTTTGCAGGCCAAGTGTGTCATACCCAGTATGAATAACCTGATCCAAACCAGATTCTTTTAATCCTAATTCATCAAGGAACATTTTTCTTTCTTCCAAATCAACAATTTGTGCGATTTCCATTTCTATTTTTGATGAAATTATTAACACCGGTGCTTTTCCTGAAAACTTTTCACGAACCATATCTGAATATTTGTTTCCGTTCGCAGCCGCACTTTCTTCGACATTACAAACATAAATAACAGGCTTTGATGTTAATAAATTGAAAGGTTTAGAATCAATATCTTGTTCACGTGCTGGTATTGATTTTTCAAGACCACTTTTTATAGCCATTGCATCAGCCAATAATTTGGCAGCATTTTTATCAAGACCATGAACTTTCTTTTCCAATTTTTTTATTTGATTATCAAGGCTTTCCATATCAGCCAGCATTAATTCGGTTTCAATTGTGTCAATATCTGAAAGTGGGTCTATTTTTCCATTAACATGAACAATGTCATCATTTTCAAAGCATCTGACCACATGAATAATTGCATCTGTTTCAAGAATATTAGAAAGAAACTTGTTTCCAAGTCCTTCGCCAGCAGACGCCCCTTTGACTAAACCAGCAATATCAACTATTTCAAGTTGGGTCGGTATAATACGTTCTGCACCGGCAGCCTTTGCCAGATCATGTAATGTTTTATCTGGGACAACAACACGTCCAGTATTCGGTTCTATTGTACAAAATGGATAATTTTGCGCGTCTGCTGCCGCACTTTGTGTCAAAGCATTAAATAATGTAGATTTACCAACATTAGGCAACCCAACAATACCACAATTAAATCCCATATCTTTTCACCAATTAAAGTTGTTTTTTATTTATAATTCTTTTATTATACATACAAAAGTACAGGTATTAATATGTCATACCTTTGGCAAGAATTCAATATAAAAACTTTTCCAGCGGAAACTTTGGTTTTTCGCGATGGTGAATATTTAGACGATTTATCAGAACATGAAAATATTAATTTTGATAAAACTAAGAAATTAATATCTGTTGATAAAAAACCCGAATTACCAGTACATATTATATATATTGGTGAAATATCGGGCAATATAGACTTAAATATAGATGTAAATACTGAAAAAGCCAATATCGTCTTGGATATAAAAACAACCAACAAAAAACCTACTTTTTTTAATATTTTTGTTAAAAATGCTGGTAAAAATAGTGTAATTAATGGTCAAATTATTGATAAAAACTTTGATAAATTAAAGATTAATATATCCGGACAACATCTGGAAGAAAATACTGGTATTTTTATAAAAACGCGTGTTGTAGCATATAAAAATACAATTACAGAACTTCAAGGCTGTGCAAAAATAGAAAAAAGTGCACAAAATAGTGATTCTGATATATCTTTTTCTGTTATGGCAGATGAAAGTGCACGTGTTATGATGAAACCAACCCAATATATTAATTCTGTTCCAAAAAATGCTTCTCATGGTGCATCTCTTTATAAACCAACTGAAAATCAGATAAATTATCTGCGAACAAGTGGATTAGGATCTGTTGAAATAAAACAAGTTATGGAAGAAGCTTTTCTAAATTAAAAAAATACCCGAAAAATCGGGCATAAAAACATTATCCAATAAATACATGGATTTATTATTTTTTCTTGAAACCCTGTTTAGCCTTTAATTTAGGATTAGAAGGGTCAATTAATATAACTTGTTTTCCACGGCGAATTTGTTTGATGTTACCGCGTTTTTTCCAAGCCTTCAAAGAACTTAAAAATTTCATATCTGAATCCTTTTTACCGGCCAATTATAAACCAGTTTTATAAAAAATCAAATAATTTATTATATTTATGTTATTGTTTTTATTAAGGCTGTTTGTTTTATTAAAAATGTTTTTTAACTTTTTGTTAACACTTTTTCAACATAAAAATCCCTGTTTTCTGATATTTTTTATAAAAATGTTGAAATCTTAAATATATTATAAACATGTTGAAAAAACTGATTTTTTTAATATTTTCAACAAAAACTGATATTTTTACTTTTATGCTTGTTGAAAAAAGTTGAAATTGTTATAATTAAACCATTAGAGGAGAGATTTTGAAGCAAAAGGTTCTGAAAGCTTTGGCAAACCCGCCGCGCATATTTTATGTGCCTTATACACTTGCTATATTAAATTTCTTGGTTTGGTTTATAGTTTTTATTGTTGGAATAGTCTTTTTTATGATAATTCCACCACATAATATTCCAATGTGGTTGCCATTAGTATTTTTGGGTATTTTATCACTTTTTCATACTATATTGGCCTTTTATTCCAAGAAAGATCCTCAGATATCACAGTTGATATTTTCAAGTATAAAAATAATAAAAAACAGAATACCAAGAAGATTAGTAGTGTAAAAAAATGGAAAAATTATTTAATTATTTTGCAGGAAATACAGATTCTATGACATTAACTTTGGTTATCATAGCGATGTCTGCGGTTTTAGTATTTTTAGTTTTATTAGCTTATATACCAACAATTACAAAAAAAGTTTTTCCAAAGTTTGGATATGTTAAATATTCTGATTACTTGCCTTTTAATACTGTTTATAGTGATGACAGTTTATCTGTTGATGATGGTTCACTGGTTCGTGTTTATAAAATCAAAGGTTTACAAACCAGTATGATGAGTGATGAAAATCGTGAAAAAATGTTGGATTTAAGGGCTCAATTGTTTAATCAAATCCAAGATCCTGATGTTTTTCTGCGTTTTTTCACTGTACGTGATTTTATAGACCAAAAAACAAATTATGAATTTGATCAGCCTGTTTTACAGAAAATATATGATAAATGGAATAATCAAGGATTAAAGATTTATTCTAATGATTATTATGTTGTTGTGTCTGTACATGGTCAAAACAATCGTGAAAAATTAAATCAATGTTGCAATTATATAGAATCTATATTGTCTGCATATAAACCAACATTATTAAGAAATAATAGCACAGACAATATGGCGACATTTTTTGGTCGTATTTTATCACCTATATCAAAGCCTGTTATTAAGAAATGTGATGAAAATATTTCTAAATTAGTCAGTGTAGATAATGTTG
>Ga0310786_10000320_pt1 | contig 79442 bp, 61 predicted proteins | sample AusTroGonzalo_MG_FD_203881 | JGI IMG/M metagenome (GOLD analysis project Ga0310786, IMG submission 203881) | Bovine rumen microbial communities from tropical cattle in Woodstock, Queensland, Australia - Gonzalo_03 (v2) (version 2) | ecosystem: Host-associated > Mammals > Digestive system >... | reverse complement strand
CAACACACGATGTGAATACACTTGCGCCGCTGATGAGGATGGCGGCGAGCACCCATTTCATGATTCTTTTCATACTTCTTTTTTATTACATTGGTTAAAACTTCATTTGAAAATCTGCCCTCACGCCCCAGTTGAAGAAGCGCCCTTTCATGCGGTTCTTCTGCATGGCATACTCATCGCCCAGTTTGTTCAGGTTCTCATCCTGTAAGCCTGTGTTGAAGCGGAAGTTGTCGTAGTGGACTTTGACGACGAAACTGAAGCGGTCGATGCTCAGCGCCATGCCCGTCGTGGCAGTGTAGTTGAGTTCCGGATGTGACTTGCGTGTGCGGTGGTCGGTCTCATAGCCGAACCATTCCACGAGGTTTTTGTCGTAATAGATGGTGAGCGGATTGAACATGGTGACCATCGGCATAAAGGTGGCGTTGAAAGTGAGGTTGCGAAGACCGCGCAGGAGTGGACCGCTTTCGTCACGGTTCAGGAGTACGAGGTTGTAACTGTAGCCTCCGCCTACGGACAACTGTTGGGTGGTAAACCGTGTGATGCCGCCGACGTGGGTGGAGAAAATGGATTCCCTGGAGTCGAACTTCACCCGCCCATAGAGGTACTTCATTCCCAGCATCCACGAGCCGGCAGAACGTCGCTGCACGACACTGCCGCCATATACGGCGGTATAGGCGAAGCGGCGGCGGTTGAAGGCATAGTAGCCGTCGAGTTGTATCTCGCGCATGTCGGCAGGATAGTCCGACTCCATGTAAGTGTCGTCCTCCATGAAGTCGTTTTCGTAGTTCTCACCATGATAGTCCACTGTGGAATGCACGTCAGATGACACCTTCTCCTTGATATTGTTATATTGGGCTGTAAGCCCGTAGTATGAGTTGATGCAGCCGAGGTACAAGGAGGTGCTCTTCTCGGCGCTCTTGCGCCCTACGCTCATGCCCAGTCCGGCACGGATGCCTGAATAGGTGATATAGCATCCTGCCTTGTAATGGAGGCGCTCTTGCATACGCAAGTCGGCCTGTGTGCTGTTGGCAAGCCCCCAGTCGGTATCCAACTCCGAATAGTCGTTGATGCGCACACCGGTCTGCTGCACTCTGCCCCTCAGGGTGACGATGAACTTGGTCGGCGGCTTTCGCACATAGCGGTCGTCGAGGTAGCGTGGGGGGCGGTTAAGCCTGTCGAGCACCTGCTTGATGACCCCTGGCATCTTCCCGTCCGCTTCCACGCTGTCGGCGGTTTCCTGGGCAGTGGCCGCCGGCTGTATGCACAGCAGCATACATACCGCGAGCAAAGCCTTCCGGCGGGTTCTGTTCGAACCTTTCGGGATAGGCAGGGAATGGTGTTTAGAATAGAATGTCATAACTGATACTGGACTTTGAAAGGTGAGACATGATTGTTACGAACCTTAATTCCACAGCATTTTAGTTTAACTTTCTTTATAAGTACCTGGGCAACAAAAAGTTCTTCGACGCGCGAAGCGGCAAAGCCGAGCGGCTCAGGATTTTGCCATGTCAGATTTTTCACTTACCTTAGTGCTGCAAATCAAGACAAGCAAAAATCATCAATGGCATGGCAAAGGTACAACAAAAATCTGAGAAAATCACCGCTTTTGGTGGAATATTTTTCGTCTTGGACAAATTCGACTCTATTCTGTCCTCTGTGATAGACTCACACTTAGGACTTCGGAACATACACGGGGACGGTTCTTTCGTTATCACAGCACGATAACAAAAGAACCGTCCCTCTGTTATGTTTGAGAAAACAAGTGAAGTAGGACGTTTTAGGAACAATCTGTATGAGGTATGGGATCTTGTACCTCGTAACGTCCTTGTCGACGATGAAGGCGATGTTTATGTGGTAGATGCAGAAATTAAAAGGATTTAAGTTCATGCACAAAAGGGTCGGTTCCGCTGTGCACTCACTGCTGCGATTGGGATTATTTTGCATCTTCACTCATGATGTCAGTCGCCTATCCCTATGTCATCAATTCAGATTATTTTTGTATCTTTTAGGCAAAAATGATTTACGGATACATTAGGGTTAGTAGTGACAAGCAAACGGTAGAAAACCAACGCTTTGAAATTAACAAGTTCTGTGAAAAGCAGAACATAGTTATAAATGACTGGATAGAGGAAACTATCAGCGGCACGAAGAATTATACCAAGCGGCAGCTGGGTAATCTTTTGAAGAAAGTCCACAAGGATGACATCATTATATGTAGTGAATTGTCACGTCTAGGCAGAAACCTATTTATGATTATGGAGATACTTAATATCTGTATGACTAAAGAATGCCGGGTATGGACCATCAAAGACAACTATCGACTTGGTGATGACATTCAGAGCAAAGTTCTTGCCTTTGCTTTCGGATTGTCTGCAGAGATAGAGCGCAACCTTATAAGCCAAAGGACTAAAGAAGCTTTGGCTCGATTAAAGTCCGAAGGAAAGACTATTGGGCGAGAACGTGGCAAACGAAACAATAATCTTAATTCCAGATGTATCGCTAAGCATAAATATATAGTTCAAAAGTTAGATAACGGAACAAGTATTCCAAAAATAGCAAAGAGTATCAAAGTTGCAAGAGGAACTCTGTACCGATACCTAGCTTATACTGGAATACGCTTGCCGACAAGAACTGTTAGTGATAGGTGGGAAAGAGGAATCTATTAGTATTGTCCAGTTTTTGAAGACGGACCCCAAGGCTCGATATCAAGGGTATACGTTCTACTTTAGGGAGGGATTTAGGTGGTCAGCTATTAATGGAACGAGAAGTACAAATGATTTAAAGTTTTGCTATAAAAGTAAAAGTGTAAATGATGTTCAGGGAATGTCGCTCTGTTGTGCAACAGATAAAATTTCTTCTAAGTATATAACTGCCATATGCAATGCTGACTTCATTAGTAAATATACCGAAGGATTTGTAAATTCAACAGTAATTTTCCAAATAAATGATTGTCGACAAATTCCTGTAATCATACCAAACGAGTATGAATTGAAAGAACTTGAAGCTATGTTTGAAGAGGCAAAAAAGATTATGTTAGAAAGTGGAGAAGAATTAAAGGCAAAATTAAATGAAATAAAAAAGCAATTAGACAAAAAAGTCCTTCTCCTCTATCATCTTTAAACATGGAGGGTTTTTGTTGGATAGATGTTAATTCTACATATTTAAAGGCTCGAATTAAAGCTAATGGAGTCTTTGATGTTCTTAGTATGAGTCTATTTACAATGACAAGTCTGCCAGATTGGTATTACGTAAGTCTTATTAACTCCGAGTTTATTAGCTTATTCGTAGACAATTTCATTAACAACACTTCTCATTTTCAAATTAACGATGCTCGTCAATTACCCATAATAATTCCGAATGAAAAAGAGTTAACAAAGTTAAAAGAGGTTTGTGAATCATCCATTGCAATAAAGAAAGCCATCTTTTCTTCTGCTATACCTAATGATATTGCAGAAAAAAAGTTAGCAAAAAAGCAGTTGGAATTGAATAAGGCGGTGCAGGATTTATATTCTATAAAGATTTAGTACAGCGTTGTCGAGTTCTTCTTCAACATTTAATAACAATTTATTGTCCAAAAAGTCTGTTTCAGAGCCCTGTTCTAAAGCAGACTTTTTTATTTCAATTGCTTTGTTAACTAAGATTTCTATCGTATTAAACTCGCCTTTATTGGGGACAACAACAGGTATTTGTCGGATGTCGTTAATTTGAATGTTTACAGTACAATTCAAAAATTCACGATAATAGTCAAACAGTAAATTTGAATTTAATAAACCAATAATGTATTTGCTTGATATATGGGACTGAATTGGCATTAACGACATTGAGCCAACATCATTAACTGACGCTAACTTCAATTTGACTTTCAACAATCTTGCTTTAGGGTTTAGAACATTATTCCAACAAAATCCCTCCCTAAAATAGAATTGGGGATTACGGACTACTGGCATTCCTTCTCCTTTTTTACCAGAATTAGTCTTCAAATAATGGACGTTCTCTTTAGACCAAGCTATTGCAAATGGGGTTTCAAGATACCAACGATTTCCGTCTTTATCTCCTTTGTCGTAGGGGACATAATAATTCTTTGAAGTATCAATTCCGTTTTCTTTTTCTTCTTTTGTTAGCTCTTCAACATCAGCAAGTTCGCTGTCATCTATTATTTTATATATGTATCCTTGACCAAAAATATCTCGACCATATTTCTCTTTTAGAGAATCAAAAAGTGTCGCGATTTCTTTCTCTGAAAGGGAATCGAGAAAATCTTTCTCGCTACCAAATTCTGCCAATTCTGGTAAAGAAATCTTTTTCTTTTTAATCGCTTCTGCCAACTTTTTGGGCCTAGAATCTATGATATTCTTTGCCCATTTTGTTGAACGCCGTACAGCAATATATTTACCGTTGTTTGCTGTAGCAAGGCCTTGCCCACCTTCTGTTAGGCATCCAAGCAGCGCAACATCACCAGGTTTTAGACTAGCGCGATAGGCCTCGAGTTCTTTCTGATTATTTGCAATTTTCTTTGATGTCTCAATTTTGCTCCACCACTTGTCGTATAGTTCTTTAACCTTTTGACCGTATAATTCATAAATACGAAGGTTCAATTCTGTTGGCTTAAATATAACGGAATTTTGCGTATTTATAAAAACAGTCTGTTTGATAGGCGCATATTGTAATGGCTCTAAAAGGTTACTTGTACCATCATAAAAACGTACTTCGTGATCTACAGGCATAGGATGATTGGTAACCTGTGTAATACAGGTGTCAACCATTACTGCCTCAAAAGGATTTGCAGTATCAAATACATAGTCAATTCTTTTTGAGAGAATTAAATCTCTCATATTTCGTTTTGTCTGTGTTGTCCAAAACGTTTTGGGCGTAATATAACTTAGGGCTCCACCCTCTTTACATAGGTCTAGGCCCTTAAATGTAAAGAGGTTATAAGTATCGTCTGAGAAACCGAATTCTTTTTCATAATTCCTTTTGTCTTCTTCTTTAACGCCTTTAGTGGATATATAAGGCGGATTCCCGATAACAATATCAAATTTGCCTTTTAAACAGAACATCCATTCTGGATCAAAAAACGAGGAAACAGAATTCTGGTCATACGGGTTCCATTCTGTTATTTGTTTAACTGATGCCTCAAAACCAACTATTGCGCTCTTATTTTCTTCTTTTCTTATACTAATTTCAAGAGAGCGAATCTGGGTAGTTATTTCATCACGCTTTCTTTTATTTATGTCTTCACGGAAAATTGCATCAGGTGACTCTATCACGCCAAATAACGTTACTTCTACAGGCCGAGTTTTATCAACCCAAACCTCTTTTTCATATTTCTTATATTCTTCGCGAAGCTTCACGATCTCTTGTTGCCAACGAGCAATTAGAGAAGTATCTGGCTTGGTCGCATTATTAACGATATGGGCCATTATCTCCTCACGTTTTGCTTCATCCTGTCTTTGACTCTGTCTCTTTGCTCTTCTTCCTCTAGCCAAGAAATGATTGTTTCGAATTGACAATAGCTCCTCTTTTAATTGAGAAAGTTCCTCGTCAGCAGTCCAGTCGTTTTCAAATTTTCTGATGTCTGCACTTATAAGAGAATTGGCCGCAACAAATTTTGTTTCAAGATTTGGTAGTGTGTTAATGCCAAAATTAGTTTCTGGGCTATTGAATTCAACCGTTTTTTGCTCACAGATAAGAGAGATAAAGAATCTTAGTTTGCAAATAAGCATAGCAATTGGCTGTATGTCAACACCATAAACGCAGTTCTCAATAATTGCAAGTTTTAACTTGTACTTATCAATTGTTCCTTCGCAAAGCAATTCTTCTAAATCAACTATTCGATGAAGGCATCCCATTGGGAATGCACCGGAACCACAAGCAGGATCAAGTATTTTGATAGCCTTTAAAGCTTCTGCTACATTATTTCGTGTCTCTGATTTCCAGCATTTAGGCAGACTCTTGTTTAAAAATAATTCTTTCAAACATTTGTCATCCACATTTGGTATTTTCTTTTCTAGAAGATAGTTCATAATGGATTCGTCAACCATATAATCAACTATCTCTCGTGGAGTATAAAATGAGCCTGTAGATTTTCGAGCAGAATCTTGTGTTTCTTCGTTAAAATCGGCAAGAAGATTTTCAAATACGCGACCTAATAACTCTGGATCTAAAGAGATAACAGCATCATTTGGTGAGTTTTCTTCAATAGTGAAATTATACTGATTAAGTAAATTGATGAGTCCTGGCTGGTTTTCGTCATTGTTGAAGAAAAGTATGTTTGGAATAAAAGCACGATATTTGTAATTACCGTTAGCGGAGCGTGTACCATTACGGCTAAAGCCATCATATAATATGTCATATTCTTGATTCAAATAAAGTCCTTTAGGCTTATCTAAACACTCGAATAGTCCGCCATTAAGGAAAGGGATTTTTGAAAACAACTTAATGACTTCACCTTCTGAGATGTTAAACATTTCTGCATAACGGTATAGGTTTCGAGTATCACGTGCAGACTTTGCGGATGCAAACTGACGTGAATTTCCTTCGTCATCAATAATTGCACAATTGAGAGTGGCAAAGAACAAATTTTGCAGAATTGCATTATAATAGTTCCCTTCTTCCTTGCTTATCGGATTGAAGTTTCTTAGTATTTGCTTTAGAAAATCGATATCGAAAATATTATCAGGAATTAATTTTTTCTGTTTAATAAACCAGACAAATAGTAAACGCGTTATTAGACGTATCATTTTTACATTCATATTTTCCCTATCATCCTTTTCTGTTTCTGGGTTGTTGGGGAATGTAACATTGATTTCATCAGATAACGCCCATTGATACCATGAATATAATTTTGTATAGAAATCCTTAGATAGTGCTTCTACTGAAAAAGCATCTTTTATGTTCTCAAAACTTATGCCGTTTCGCTGAAGGCTAAGAAATCGGCTTACAGGCGTTTTATAATAGTTGCTATTGTCTCCAAATACAAAAGTGTATCTTTTTGGTGCAGTACTATCATCTTTGATATCACAGACGAAGGACATACGCCAATTATTTCCATCGTCAAAAACCACCAAAGCAGCATCTACTAGATAACGTAAATAGGGTTTTACAATCTGGCGTAGACCTACACGCCGTTTAACAACAGATGTTTTAGTTTGGACATAAAACAAGCCTATCTCGTAGTTGTCTGTGGTTGCCTTCTGACCAAGATAGAACCCTTTACCTTCTGAAGGGTCCAGTTCCAACTGTTCAGGTTCTTGACGGATGGTCTGAGCTCCAAGATAGTTGATGAGAAACTGTGTCCAATCTTGAAGATTGAATTTATGCTGGAATAACGCGCGAAGTTGTTCTTCTGAGTATGTCATAGTTATTCAAATGTTGCTGATGTGATGATTTCTGACTGCTCAAACCGATTTTCTCGTTCCTGCTTTTCTTTGCTTATGTAGTAATGATCGTAAAGACCTTCTAAACGCATAGAAAGCATTGGTTTCAATGATATAGTTTGAGTCGATTTCTTCTGTTTATTTAAATCACGGCTTAACCTGTTAAGACTTAATGTTAAGTTAGAGAACATGCCTTCATTGACATATTCTTCAATTACTTGTATCTTATTGTAAAGATCATCTGTGGCAAACAGTCGTTTCATTTCACGCAAGAACGCTAAAGCAGTTATAGCGTTCTTATCTTTCTTTTTCTCTGCAATAGAGATTTCCGTCGTTTCCACGACAGATGTCTCTTGCTCGTATGCAGCATATGCTTTGCGTACATGCATGTAGTGCGTATCCTTGACTGCCTCAAAATTGCCTGTAGGCTCATCACGTTTAGCCCTCAACCACTCTGCTGCCTGAAGCAACTCAATCTGTTGTGGGGTATCATCACCTGTTACCCGATAGAACTGGGAACGTTGCCCTGTAGTGATATATACGATAGTGGTTTTTGGGGCTAAATCACTTGGACGATGTGCAGCTGCACGGACAGTACGGCTCTTGTATGGAAGGGACTTAATCTTATTATATAGTTCACGATCTTTAGTATAGAGTTCGCGAATCTCACGAAGAAGTTCCAATTGCTTGTCAACATTGTCCTTTACCTTGTCATCGAACAGTTGGAATTCACGTAACATCTCCTCTCGAGAATAGACCTGAGCATCCTCGCCAAGGGCAGAGTGGAACCCTTGCAACTTGATGAGTGCATTGGTATAGAGTTGAATTTGTTTATCTCCATCCTTTGAGGGATAGAACATATAATTGTAAATGTGGTCGGATGTTGAACCGATACGGTTTACACGACCTATGCGCTGCATTAGGCGAGTGGCATTCCAAGGTGAATCATAGTTGACAATGACATTTGAGCGGTGCAGGTTGACACCCTCTGCTAATACGTCAGATGAAATAATGATGTTGTACTTGTTCTGCTTCTCGCCAGTGAAGTTCGCATCGAAATTAGCACGTATATCGTCCAACACACTCCGTCTGTTTGCTGCGCTGACAACAAGCACGTCGTTACGGTGAAGTTCGTTTTTCAGTTTCTCGCCCAGATAGTTGATGGTGTCAACACTTTCAGAGAAGATGACGAGTTTTCCTTCCTTGTTCAACTCCACTTCTCTGCCGTTGCGATATCCTTTTGAGTTCATCAGTTCATTTTCAAGATAGAAGCGGAATAGGTCATACTTGGGGTCTTTTTCTACCATGTCCCATAATGCTACCAGCCGCTCCAACTTCTCAACATCTTCACGCAGTTTCTTAATGTACTCAGGCTTGAAGTCGGTTTGCTTAAACAGAATATCCTCTTTATCATAGCCATGCTCCAATGCTTTCTCCACGATAGCATCAAACTCTACATCGTTAGCCATCATGCCTTTCACATCGATCTCAGGGGCAATGAGGATATTGTCGTTGTCCCACATCTTAATCATATCGTTAGTGATACGCAGGAAAGTATGCAATGATTTCTTGAAGGCAAAGAAACTGCTCTCCAGACGCTTCACCATGTGGACACGGAAGATGCCAGAGAAAACCTGTGCGAACTGCGTGGCGTTACGATATTTCGATGCTTTGTCGCCAATGATGTATTCTATGGCGCGATAGCGGGCAAAATGCAAACCCACACCGTTTGGATTATCCTCGTTGGGGGTGTCTGTCAGAATGGTAATCGTGTCATAAAACAATTCACTCAGTTCTTCGTCTAACTGGTAGATACATTCGTTGGGCTGTTCTACTTTGGGGAAATGAATGCCCTGCCGTATGAGATCTGCTTTGTATTCCTCGTTATTCCAAAGGTTCTTGCGGGTACGGCGAACGAGAATCTTATCCAGCACCCTAGTTCGCATTTCCTCATAGATCTTGTCTGCCGCTTCTGTGATAACCTGATTGTCGGTCTTCCCACGTTTGCGCATCAGTTCGCTGTATTGCTTAATCCATGGCTGGAAAAGCGTAGTGATATTAGTAATGCCATCGAGCGTTGGTTTGCGGGCATTTTGGAACAGGAGTATCAGGTTGCGGAAATCTTCAGGACGGTTGTTCAGTGGGGTTGCCGAAAGCAGAATCACCTTCTTCTGCATGCCTTCTATCAAGCCATCGTTGACTCGTGGAGCCTTGCAAATACGCTGAAGGTCATCGTAGCGGCCAGATGTGTCAGAACGGAAATTGTGGGCTTCATCAACAATCACCAGATCGAACTCCTCTGCACCATCATAGTTGTCACTACCCTCGATGATTTTGTTAAGGCTACCATTTGTCACGAACTGGGTATATCTGGTAAGGCCAAAGTCCTTGAATGTGTCGCGCCAGTTCTCTTTGACAGCTGGCGGATATATTACAAGAATCTTGGTGTTCTTCCCATTCTCCTCGACAAACCGTTTGGCTATCATTGCTGCAACAATGGTTTTGCCTGTACCCACTACGTCGGCAAGGAAGAAACCGTTATATTCTTTCAGCATCTGGAAACCCTGAATGACGGCATCATTCTGGTACTTCAACTGCATATAGCCTTTTGGCAGCTCGGTAGTGAAGTTATCTTCCACCTGGTTGCCAAAGGCATCAATTAGTACTTTGATGAATATTTCATAAGGTGTAGGCAATTGCGCCAAATGCGTCTTGATACGAATGCGCTCTATGTCATCTGCGGTGATGGGTATACCCTCGTTCCAAAGAGTTTCAAACTCGTTCTTGCAATAGGCCACATCATCGTAATCTTTCATGGCTACATTCAATTCATAACGAGGTGGTTGTGTGATGCCCAATCCGGAATCAGAAATATTTGACGAGCCCATCAATACCCAACCATCAGTATTCGGACTAAAATTCTGTGGCAGACACAGATAGAACTTGGCATGCAGGTTCTTTGACTTATGAATACGCATTTGGAGCTTACCTGAGACGATGTCATCGCAGAGTTTCAGGATGCCTTCTTCTACATCGGGTGAATATTGTGCATCCTTTACGTCCTGAATGAAGTCTTTGGTGTATATCTCCCTTGCCTCGTCATCACCGTCAAGCATCAACAGAGCTTGATTGTGTTTTCTGAAAATACTGTCAATATTGATACCAACAAGGATTTTGATATCTTGAACATTGGTCAACTCCTTGCGTAACTTGAAATAACCTGAAGAACGGAAATAGCCGACAACAGCGAGGAAGGAATGAAAGTTTGGCATTCCCTCGGCAATCCCCTTGAACTTATCAAACAATGTGTTCTCTGGGGAGTTGTTAAAAAACTTACTACTCATGGTTATACGATAGTTTTAGGCAGCACACTCGTTATCGGCAGAATTATAGGCCTAAAACCAAGACCTCCAGATACAGAGAAAGCGTAGAACGCTACTTACCCATATCTGGAGGCCCTGAGAAAGCCTATAACATCCGAATAAGTCGTGCCTACGCTATCGCATAGGCATTAACTTGTCTTTGGATGTTATGAATATCTATGAATTTCTCAGGTTCCCAGATATTACCAACAACATTAATGCTGTTATTGTTTTACCCACAAAAGTCGCACCGCCACCCTGCACTCAGGGATTCAGCCGTAGCATCCGTCGTTTACGACGTATCGGCAGTACTTGAGGGCAAAGATAGTGAAAGTTTTTGGAACAGACAAGAAATCAGGCGAGAATTTGTTGTAATCTCACATGATGGTATAATAATAGTCTACTTTCCTGCTTAAGAGACCTGCCGAATTCTTAGTTATTGATTGTTGCGTGGTACTTTTTCGATGAGTTTGCCCTTGGCGAAAGGCTGTTATATTTATCAACACCTCCTGTATCTGATGCATAGATGATAGTATCAATGAAAAACATGTTTCCCTCATCATCTATCAGCACATTTCCATCAACGGCATCAAAAATATCATGTTGTCCATTTGAGTAGTATTCGCCATCATCCTCTGAGTGGAAACCTAGGCGTAGAAATTCGTCATGTATCTCCTCTTTTGTTGCAAGACGTGCCTCAGCAATAAAAGGCTGTACCAGAACTGCACATACTTTGCCTTCTTGATTTTCTGCAAAGCCAATCATGTTATACTTACAATCAGGAAAATACCTGTTGTGAGCCTTTATGCGCTCAAAGAAGGAAGTGAGATTATCATCAGAGTAGCGGAAATCATTTAGTTTGATGATTTCGTTTTGGTCAAGCGACAAATAAGTTTCATTCTCTGAACCTCGGTCAAAAAAATCACCAAACTGGCAACGGTCATCGTACCAGCAACCTTGTTCCTGTGCCCACTTTTTAAGTCTTACCAGTTGGACTGACTTGCAAGCCGTTGTTCCCGCAAGAGCCTCAACCTCCTCAAGGACTCTGTGCGCGAAAGTGGATGCGCTTTCCAATATGCCACTTTCGCCATCTTGACGGCGTTCGACTTCTTGTGGTAATCGTTCAAAACTATCTCCATTCATTGAGTCTTTTGGGGTTTGATGTTGCAAAGATAAGGAAAATGGTTGGAATATGCAAAAGAAATGGAGAAGTTTTTTTCGTGGAGCGGTCATTCACAAATGAAAATGAGCAGTTGCTGCCGATGCTGGTCACAGCGGCAGTAACAGATTTCTTATAAAATGGTCTTGACCTCTGCCCCCGTGACGGCGACCAGAACCGTCAGTGGGAGCCGAAGTCGTATGCACACCGCTGTGTGCTTTCTTTCAAATCTTTAAGATGTTCGTAACGAGTGCAAAGGTAGTGAATATATAAGGAACGCGCAAGGGAGACGGTCGTGCTGGTTAAATCCTAAAGTCGTTATTGGTTGGCTCTGAGGATGTTAGGCAGTCCGTTGGGGAAAGAGATGAGAATAGCGAGAAACGTTCACATTCGTTTCAAAAAAACACTGGAAAACGAAAAAAGTGGTAACACCCGGCACACCCGACCCACCTAAGAGCCACCAGAAAACACCATCCCCCAGCCCCTCCCGACCGGGAGGGGAGAAGATGAAGTGAAAGGTATATATATAAAAGGTGATGGATATGTATGCATTTCGACATCAAGAGGCTTGAAAATATTGATCTGTTTATTACCATACTTGTTTAATATTTCATATATTTGATCTCTAGCTCAGAAAAGGTAAGCTTTAGGGTTCTAAAGGTGACCTTTAGCGGCGAAAAGGTAAGCTTTAGACGGCTAAAGGTAAGCTTTTCAGAGCCCCAAAATGCATAAACATACATCTCAACCCTCTCCTCCCCTCCTGCTCGGGAGGGGTCGGGAGTGGCTTTTTAGGTGCGTCGGGTGTGCCGGGTGTGGGTAGTTTTGCCATAATACACGTTCACAACGAAGTGGTAAAGTGGCAGATCACCAAAGATACTTACTTGCCAGTGAACTTACCGACGAAGAGGATGACGCCTGAGGACTGCTCGCGGATGACATAGATGAAGGGACGGTTGGCGTGGAAGGTGGCTTTGGGATAAGATTCCGGTCCAGCACTGCAATTTTCCATCATGCCAGCAACGGTGACTGCTGCAGCCTCAGAGCCTTCCTCGTTCACCTTGATGGCAGCCTTCTGGCGCATCATGGCGATGTAAACATCTTTGTTGGCCATATTCGGAATCTCTGCCAAGTGATAGTCAAAGGCCAAGCGGATGCCCATCGGCTTCAGCAGGTCAATGAGACCGTCGCCTCCGAAGTCGTCAGTATCAGATTCGGTCTCGAAGCGAGGCAGTTTCAGGTCCACCTCATACGCGCTGAAGGTGTTTCCTGACAGGTCGCACCAGCCAGAGTCGTTCAATTTGGAGGGATTGTTCAACACCACCTCTTTAATAACGTCGTCAGTGGTCTTGCCCTCTTCAGGCAACAGGACTGTCATGTTCCAGAGTCCTGAGCCGTATGGGATGTTAACAGCCGAGTAGGTGTCGTTCTTCATATAGCTGATCAGCACGTACTGTTGCATCATGGGTAGCTGGACAGTGCCGCTCGTGGTTGTAAAGGTCTCCGTCCGGGTGTTCTTCTCGTAGAACTTTGAAGCCCAGTCGGCCTTGAAGTAGATGGCATTGAGCAGATAGGATACCATATCAGGATTGACCTCGTCGAGAATGGTCGGAATCATGCCTTTGGTCTTCTCGTTGCACCAGCCGTTGATGTGGCTGAGTGTCTTCGATGACGAGAAGTCGAGCGCCTCGGCCTTGGCATCGTAATACTGCTGCATATCCTTCTGGAACTGCTCCTTCAGCTTGTAGTTCTTGTTCAGGAAGATGGCGTTGGCAATGTTCAGCTGCACCTTTTCATCCACTTTTGGCAGACCATCTATCAGTTTCTTACAGTAGTCGTTTACGGCCTGTATGCCTCCCTCGTGGAAGCCTAATGTCTGCTCCAGTTCCTTTTCTGTCTGTCCTGTGGCCGCATCGTTGACCATTCCCAGCACGTAAGTGATGCTCAGCGGTGAGTAGATGAAGCTCTTGCCACTCTTATCAGCATCGTTCACTGTCTTGAGGAAGTTCAGCGTAAACCGGTTGTTGTCGTTGGCAAACACGCGCTGCGCCTCCGTCAGCTCGATGGGCTGGGGCTCTGACAGCATGTTAACCACCGACTTGGTATCATCAGGATCTTCTGTCGTTTCTTCTGATGTTGAGCACGACACCATCATGCTGCTCAGCACTGCGGCTGTTAGTAATAAAAGCGATTTCTTCATGTTATTTTTCATTATAAATTATTTGCGGTAAAACTTCAAGTGTAAACCATAATTGCACCAGTATTCGTTTGGAATCTCATCCCATTCCATTCCGTCTTCCGAAAGGTTCACAATATTAAATATATATTCCGTCTGACCATAATAGGCTTCCGTGTTCATAAGTTGTAAAGTAATACGATTCTCTTCAATTTTGTATCTGAAAGATCCTGTGGCTAATGGCCAACTACCGGTGCCATCGTCATTGAAAGTAAAATCCCACATGTCGGCTGTATCAGCAGAATTAGGTTTTTTGGAGTGATGGTTTGCCATCCATTTTCCAACAATCAGCTTCGAGTTAACATTATCGGCATTACTATTTTCAATAATTTGGGGGTTGGAGTCCATGCGCTGGTATTCAATTATTTCTACATCACTATCCATCCACCAATACCAATTTTCAATAGTCAGTCTATTGCGGGTTAGCCTAGTAACTCTACGTCCGCCTTCCCACATCCAAATAGAGATGCGTCCGTTATTTCCTGTAGACCAATAGGTAGTTTCGTAGCGATGCAAGTTGTCTGTAGGATCTTTGCGCCACCAGTATTTGGCAAGTTTATTCTCCCCATTGTCGAAAGCTGGCTCATTGGAAAACCAGACACCTTCGTTCTGCTGAACACCATCTTTTACGACAACCCAACAACCAGGAAGCAGCCTTGCATCGAATACTGTCTGCTCTCCATTATCCAGAGTGTCATCATCACTACTGCTACTGCATCCTGTCAGCATGAGCATTACAGCACCCATCCAGAACAAAAGACTTTTTTTCATTGCTTACATGATTAATTAGTTCTACAAACTTATAATACAGAAAAAGGCAGATTCTTGTATGCGAATACGTTAAAGATTCTAAAAAGCGCACCTTGTCATACAAGATTTGTGTAATTTTGGATTATTAAAGTAGGACATAAGGAGAGCGATGGTCGAACAACTCGTTGAGCGCATACGGCAGAAGGACCAGAGGGCGATGACAGAACTTTATCAGCAGTACGTTGAGGAGCTTTCATCGGTCTGTTACCGCTATGTGCCTCAGGAGAACGACGCCAAGGACGTGCTGCAGAACAGTTTCGTGAAGATATTCACGTCAATCGAGAGTCTGGAGTATCGAGGTGAAGCATCGTTCAAAGGATGGATGAAGAAGGTGGTGGCCAACGAGGCGCTTTGTTATCTGAAAAACAGGAAGAAGCTGTTGCTTGTAGAGCAGGATGCAGCAAACATACAAACAGAGTTCGAAGAGGAGCCTGAGCCGGAAAGGATATCACCAGACAATCTGCACCAGCTGATAATGGAACTGCCCGATGGCTATCGCACGGTGTTGAACCTCTTCGTCTTCGAGGGCTACTCGCATAGGCAGATAGCAGAACTGCTGGGAATCAGCGAGGCCACATCGGCCTCACAACTCTTCTACGCAAAACGACTACTGGCAAAAAAGATAAAGGATGTAACAAGGAGAAAAGGATGAAAGAAGACTGGACAGACAAACTCAGACAAAGACTCGAGGGGCACAAGGCGGAGCCTCCTGCAGGCCTTTGGGAAGGCATTAGCAAGCAGATGGACCTCGACGTGAAGCCTGTTCGCAAAGCCGCCATCTCCAAGCGGTTGTACTGGACTGCTGCAGCTTCTGTATTGGCCCTCATCGGTTTCTTTATCTATCAAAATGTGGATGAGAGCAGTATTGACAAGCCTTTGCTGACGGAAATTGCAAAGCAGCCTGTTACGCCGCAAGAGCAAGCCATACAGACGGCATCTGAACGCAAACATTCTAACGAACAGCCATCCCTGGCGCATGAGACGCGTTCCCAAGAGCCTGCACTAACAGCCCAGGCGGTGAATTCCGTCCAAACCACAGAGAAAAAATCAATGGAAATCCCTCACAGTGAGCAGGTTGAAGAATCCACAACTGCAGAAGATTCATCACCAGCAGAACCTGAAGTAGGTGGTACAACAAAATCTCTGGAGAGCAAGACATCCGTGATAGCTGTAACAGAGAGCAATGATTGGGATATAGAACAGTATAGAAGTCATAATGAACAAAAGTGGTCAATAAGTCTGAACGCGTCTGGCGGGCTACTCGCTGAAAAGAGCGTCGAACGGATGGACAGATTCTCTAAGTCAAACGATTTGATTGCTACCCAAAGTTCCTCTACAGAAAACTCTTATTACCTTACAGATCCCAAATCTGATTACAAAGAAAAGGAGCACATAACGTATACCAACACTACTATTGATGCAAAACATCATCTGCCGATACGACTGGGAGTGGGAGTGCAGTATAAGTTGAATGATCATCTTGCACTCCTCAGCGGACTCAACTACACCTATCTTTTTTCAGAGTTCTTGCATACTCAAACGACCATCGTTGATCACAGCATTCCACACTATCATAATGACTCCTACACCCAGAAACTGTATTATCTCGGCATACCTGTAGGGTTGTCATGGAAATTGTGGTCCTCAAGTCGATTCAGTCTCTACGTTGCTGGTCAGACGATGCTGGAGAAGTGTCTTAACGACAACCCCTGGCAATGGTCTGTTGGTGCATCGGCAGGTGCAGAATATGGAATTAGCCGTCAGTTGGGGCTTTACTTGCAACCCTCATTCGGCTATTATTTCAACGATGGAAGCACATCAGAGCACTATTATAAGGAACACCCCTTAGCACCTTCCATTGAGTTCGGTTTGAAGTTGCACCTGAATCCATAGTCAGAGTGCGCTGCAAAATCCTGTAGTGTAAAAAGCAGTCTTTTTTGTTTGAAACAAGGGAAAAAAGTTGTATATTTGCAGGCAGATTGCGACCAAACAAGAAAGAAGGAGCGTGATGGCAACAGAGAACAAGGAGCTACAGATAGCATGGGACTTCGTGGAGAACACAGGGCGGAGCATCTTCCTCACGGGCAAGGCCGGGACGGGCAAGACAACGTTTCTGAAGACCATCGTCGAGGAATCGCGCAAACGGCCCATCGTAGTGGCACCGACGGGTGTTGCCGCCATCAATGCCGGCGGTGTGACCATCCACTCGTTCTTCCAGCTGCCTTTCTCGCCCTATGTCCCCGGGGCGAAGGTGGAGAGCAAGTTCGACTTCGGACGGGAGAAGCGTAAGATCATCGCCTCGATAGACCTGCTGATTATCGACGAGATTTCGATGGTGCGAGCTGACCTGCTGGATGCCATCGACGCCGTGCTGCGCCGTTTCCGCGACCACTACCAGCCCTTCGGCGGCGTCCAGCTGCTGATGATCGGTGACCTGGGGCAGTTGACGCCCGTGGTGACTCCCGAGGACGAGCGGCTGCTGAAGCCTTACTACGACACCCCCTACTTCTTCGGCTCGAAGGCGCTACAGCAGATAGACTATGTGACCATACAGCTGGAGCACGTCTACCGTCAGCAGGACACGTCGTTCATCAACATCCTGAACGAGGTGCGCAACGGCCACCCCTCTGTGGAGACGATGGCCCGGCTGAACCAGAGGAGCCTCTCCCCTGCCCCCTCCCAAGGAGGTGGAGCCATAAGGCTGACCACGCACAACCAGCTGGCAAACTTCTATAACGAGTCGGAGCTGGAGAAACTGCCGGGTCGTCCGTTCCAGTACCATGCAGAGATCAAGGGCACATTTCCGGAGTACTCCTACCCCACGGCGGAGACACTGGTACTGAAGAAAGGGGCGCAGGTGATGTTCGTGAAGAACGACCCGTCGGGCGACCATAAATACTACAACGGGCGCATAGGCCACGTGATGGAGATTGACGAGGAGCGGCTGACCGTCTACTGCGAGGGCGACGGCGAAGCCATTGAGGTGGAGCCGCTGGAGTGGGAGAACACACGCTACACGCTGAACGAGAAGACACGCGAGATAGAGACGGAGGTGCAGGGAACGTTCCGCCAGCTACCTTTGAGACTGGCGTGGGCCATCACCATCCACAAGAGCCAGGGCCTGACCTTCGACCACGCCATCATCGATGCCAACCAGTCGTTTGCTCCTGGACAGGTGTATGTTGCCCTGAGCCGCTGCCGTACGCTGGAAGGGCTGACGCTGGCCACGCCGCTCAACGAGCGTGCCATCATTAACGACACACGGGTGGACAGCTATATTGCCCAGCAAGAGACCGAGGCCCAGCGCAGCATCAGCCAGCTGCCGGCACTGAAGGAGGAGTACGAACGACAGCTGCTCTTGAGACTCTTCGACTTCCACGCCCTACTCTACTTGCAGGAGTCGATGGTCCGCATCTTTGCGGAGTACTTCTACCATAGCCACGCTTCGTTGAAGCAGCTACACGACAAGACGCTGATGGACCTGCGCCAGCGGGTCGTCAGCGTGGCGGACAAGTGGCAGCAGCTGATTCTGACGATGAGCGTCGATGGCCTACGCGAGGAGGCGTTCCTGGAGCGTGTGAAGCGTGGTGCGGAGTATTTCGAAAAGACGCTCTACGAGATTCTGGCGAAGCCTCTGGAGCTGACGGCGAAGGTGGAGACGAACAACAAACAGGCCCGCCGGCGACTGGACAACGCCCTACCCGACGAGCGCCAGACGTGGCTGGCTCACCGTTTCCTGCTGAAGAAGATTGCCGAACGGGGCTTCACCGTGAGCATCTACCTGAAGGAGAAACAGTCGTCCATGCTCGACGCCTTGGACGAGAAATCGCAAAAGACCAAGGCAAAGCCCAAGACCAAGCGGAAAAAGTAATTCAACTTTCACATATATAAAAACGACCACAGATTAATTAATTCTTACGACCACGAATTACACGAATTATACGAATTAAAACAAGTGCAGAGTTATTCTAAAACAACGAATTAAAACGAATTTCACGAATAAGCGAGCGCTGACGAAAGTTTACTTTCAGTATGCCGAACGTGAGTGAAATCAACGAAGTTAATTGAACGAATTACACGAATGAACTTTTTACGACTACGAGACTTGTCGAAGACCCACGAGGAACGCAGTAATTACACTAATTAAACGAATTAAGTAATAACTGGCGCAGCAATAATTCGATGAATTCGAAATCAATTGCAGTGTCCGGCGCAGCTAAAATTCGTGAAATTCGTGGTCAGAAAATAAAAATCGTGGTCAAAAAAGAATCAGCGGTAACGCTTGATGAGGTTGTAAGCCGTGTAGAGTCCCAGTTCACCAGCCCGGCTAAGGTCGCTGACACCCTTCTGCTTCTCGCCTACGAAGATGCGGCAGAGTCCGCGGTTATACCAGGCCTCGGCCAGTCGCGGGTCGAGTTCCAAAGCACGCGTGTAGTCGGCAATGGCACGCTGGTAGTCCTTACGCTGAGCATAGAGCGTGGCGCGGTTGTAGTAGAGGTAAGCGTTCTCTGGGGCGAGATGCAGGGCACGGTCGAGGTCGCTCAGAACACTTGCCGTCTGCAGCTCGGCGGGTGTTCCCTGTGATGTCTGGAACTGGTTCTGTTTCGACTGGCAGACGGCGCGCTGCCACAGGGCGAGGACGGAGGTGCTGTCAGCACGGAGACAGCTGTTCAGGTCGTCGAGGGCACTCTCGAGGTTCTGCAGCTCACCATAGGCGACGGCCCGCAGCAGCAGCTTATCGGCAGCAGGGCGACCAGTACGAGGGCTCTCAATGGCGAGGGCCAAGGTATCGATATAGGTGAAGAGAGCCTGCGATGTCCGCTCGTCGAGGGGCGACGGCGGCGTAGCACTGATCAGCAGGGGACGCTGGCCAGACTGGCGGTTGAACAGCTCGACATGGCGGTCGTAGGCCACGCTGGAGCGCACCTCGCTGTCGGAAGACGTAAATGTCAAGGCGAACATCGGGAGCAACGTGTCGTCGGTCCTGTGGTTCTGAACACGTCCGCGATACTCGCTCTTGTACTCGTGCTCAACCTCCTGGTCGTCGGCGATGACTATCTGGTTGTACTTCTCCGGATCGTCGTTGTCGCTGCGACGACGCATCTGCTGGCGGTTCAGGCGTGGCTGGCGCTTGCCATAGCGCTTGTCTATCTGTGCCTTGAGGATGCGGAACTCGTCGAGCTCGGCCTGGCGTGACTGTCCCAGACGGCGGTAGCAGTCGGCACGGTGCTGCAGTCCGAACCAGAAGTTGGGGTACTCGTCGATGACCTTCGAGAAATCGCGGATGGCGCCACGGAGGTCGCCCGTCTGTTCGAGCAGCAGGGCACGGTTGAAGAGCGCCATCAGGTTGTCGGGCTCCAACTGGAGCACGAAGTCGAAGTCCTCGATGCCACGGTTGTCATCGCCCACCTGTGCACGCAGCAGTCCGCGGTTGTAGTGGCCGAGGAAGTTGTTGGGGTCGAGGTCGAGGGCGGTATCGTAGTCGGCCATCGCTCCCCGGAGGTTGTTCTGGTTGAAGCGTGCCAAGGCGCGGTTGATGTAGCTCGAGACGTGGCGTGGCAGCAGGTGGATGGTCTTATCCAGATACCCCTCGGCATCCTTCCACTCCTGACGCGACAGGCTGATGACGGCACGGCCCGCCCAGGTCTCGCCGTCGTAGGGGTCGATCTCGAGGGCGCGGTCGAAGGCGGCAATGGCAGCCGTCGTATCTTTCTGCAACAGGCAAACCTCGGCGCGCATGGCGTGGCCACGGGCGTAGCGCGACCAGCGGGTGAGCATGGTGTCGAGCTGCTGCTGGGCCCGCTCGTAGTCCTTGTTCTGGATGTGGCAGAGCACGCGATTGTGCCACATACCCTGGTTGTCAGGGTCGTAGCGCAGTGCCTGCGTATAGTCGGCAGCAGCCTCGGTATAGCTCTCCTGACGGATACGGCAGAGAGCGCGCAGGTCATAGATAGCGGTGACGTAGGGATTGCGGTTCAGAGCCTCCGTACAGTCGGCCTCTGCCCCGGCGAAGTCGTCGAGGTAGAACTTGGCCACTCCACGGAAGAACCAGGGTTCATAGAGATAAGGCTTGGCAGCGATGGCCTGGTTAAAATACTGCATGGAGAGGACATAGTCCTCATAGTAGAGTGCCGACCGTCCTACGGTGATAAGACGGTCCACATTATACTGCGCAAAAGAAGGAAGAACTGAGAAATGAGAAATGAGAGATATGATTAGTAAAGCTGCACGGAATCCTCCAACAAAAAGATTCGTATGAAAGCGCTTCTTCACAACTTGTCTAATCATATCTTTCATTTCTCATCTGTCATCTCTCATCTCCTGACGGGTTTTGTCTTATAGCCACAGCGATAACGGCCGAGGGTCAGGGACTTGAGCTTGCTCTTGATGAGCTGGCGGCGCAGGGGCGAGATGCGGTCGATGAACATGTGACCGTCAAGATGGTCGAACTCATGCTGCATGACACGGGCCAAATAGCCCTCCACCCACTCGTCGTGCTGCTGGAACTGCTCGTCCTGCCAGGTGACGTGGATGCGCGTGGGACGCTCCACCTTCTCGTGGATGGCGGGCAGCGACAGACAGCCTTCCTCGCTGCTATTGGTCTTCGTGTCGTCGAGCTCCACGATATGGGGGTTGATGTAGACGCGGCGAAAACCCTTGTACTCAGGCAGGTCGTCGCTGAGCACGTCGAGGTCGATGACCGACAGGCGGATGGCGCGGCCTATCTGGGGTGCAGCAAGTCCAATGCCCTCGCTCGCGGCCAGTGTCTCCCACATATCGCTGATGAGCTGTGACAGCTCCGGATAGTCGGGGGTGATGTCTTCGGCCACCTTGCGAAGCACAGGCTGGCCATATATATAAATAGGTAGTATCATTTTTTGCTTCTTAAATAATCCTCGAGGATAATGGTGGCACTGATCTCGTCGACCAGCGCCTTGTCCTGACGGGCCTTCTTCTTCAGGCCGCCATCAATCATCGCCTGATGGGCCAGTACGGAGGTGAAACGCTCGTCGTAATACTCAATAGGTACAGCCGGCATGGCCTTGCGCCAGCGGTTGACAAACTGCTGCACACGTGCCAGGTTCTCGCTTGGCTGTCCGTTGGGCTGTCGTGGCTCGCCGATGACGATACGCTCCACCGCCTCCGTGGCGATGTAGCGCTGCAGCCATTCGAACAGCTCAGAAGTAGAGACAGTCGCCAACCCTCCGGCTATGAGCTGCAGAGGGTCGGTGACTGCCAGTCCGCTACGTTTCTTTCCGTAGTCTATAGATAATATACGGGCCAAGGTGCGCTCTTACTGTTTGAACAGCAGCCAAGCGCCCTGATAGGTTGCACGCAGAGCATCGCGGCTATTGATAGCCTGATCCTTGGTGTCGAAGGTGGTAGCGATGACACGATACCAAGCACCGTCAACAGCATCCTTACGGACAATCTGAGCATCGTAACCGTTGTTACGCAGCTGCTGCTGCAGACCCTCGGCGTTAGCCTGACCCTTGAACGAGCCGACAACGACGCTGTAAGCCTTCAGACCGCTACCGCTGACGAGCTGAACGTTCTCAGAACGGACGTCCTTGTCATTGACAGGAGCAGCAACAACGGTCTGGGTGGCGGGCTGCGTCTGAACGGGAGTAACCGTTGCAGGCGTGCTGGGAGCTGCGGTGGCGGGCTGCTGAACCTGCTGGGCAACCTCCTGAGACTTTGCCTTCTCGTAAGCTTTCTTGTAAGCACTCTCACTGCTCTTGCCGCAGCTTGCAAATACCATTGCGAGGCTCAGGCCTGCGCATAAAACCATGTACTTTTTCATGTTTTTTCTAGAGTTTTTATGAATAATTTATTGTGTTCATATTAATATTGACACCGCGAAATTACAAAATCTTGTGCAAAACAACGGCAATCTGCGGCCTAAACTTTGTTAAATACGGGGGAATTATGGTTGATTTAACAAAAAATGACAACCTTTTTCTTGACGTTTCGTAAAAAATGCCTATCTTTGCGAAACAAAACCACAAGTTAATTTACAAAACAAAAGAAAAGACTATGAAAAGTTTAGGTTACATCAGCGCATTCCTCGGCGGTGCCATCGCCGGTGCTGCCCTTGGCATTCTGGTTGCCCCCGAGAAGGGTCAGGAGACCCGTGTGAAGATTACGGACGCTGTTGAGGACTTCCTCAAGAAGCACAACATCAAACTGAGCCGCAAGGAAGTGGGCGATCTCGTGGATGACATTCAGGACGTCACTGACGAAGAATAAGGGATAAAGGATAAGGGAGCCATGATGCTTTCGAGCGACAAGAACGTTGAGACCATCGCGCAACTCGTAGAGGTGCTGAAGCACTACCTCGGGCTGCAGAAGGAATACGTGAAGCTGGACGTTATCGACAAGGTGGTGCGCCTGCTGACGGCTGCCGCCCTGGCAGTCATTTTCTTCCTGTTGCTCATCGCCGTCATGATGTTCCTATCGTTCGCCTTTGCCCACTGGATCAGTAGCTATATCGGCACACCACTGGCATTCCTGGTGGTGGCCGCTTTCCACCTATTATTATTACTGCTGTTCTTCGCCTACCGTAAACCTTGGATAGAAAAACCGCTGGTCAAGTTTTTGGCCGGCCTGCTAATGAGTGACTAAGATATGCCCGGACTACCTGTACAGAAGCCAGCCGCACCTGCCTATCACACCTTGGAGGAGATCAGACAGCGCAAAGAGCAACTCACGGAAGAGCTGCAGAAGGACAGCACGCGTTTCTCGACGCTGTGGGGACAGATGTTCGTCAAGCGTAAGGATGCTACCAAGGGAGAGTTTATTGCCAGCATGGTGACCAACGGTATCACCGCCATCGATGCGTTCCTGCTGGTGCGCAAGCTGCTGAAGAACTACCGTAGTATTTTCAAACGCTGAGAGTCGGACGTCACAAGAACACTGAGTCCAGACATCTCAGACATCAATCACCATTCCATCGTATGCCAGCTCTATTCCAGCTGGCAATTTTTTATTCACGTCCTCATGCAGTCCGATGTCGTGACAGGAGTGTATGAGCAGCGTGCGCTCAGCCCCTACCCGACGGGAAAAGGCGATAGCATCGTCAACGAGCTGATGGGAATGGTGAGGTCTGTCGTATCGCAAGGCATTGACAACCAACACCTTCACATCCTTCAGGTACTGCATCTCCTCCTCGTCGATGGTCTTCATGTCGGTGATATATACGAAGGAATCGGGGGTGCGGGGGCACGGGGGTACGGGGGTGCGAGATGTTATACGATAGGCGAGAATGGGCAGTTGGCCATGCATCACGGTGAAAGGCACGACGTCAAGATCGCCGAAAGAGAGCTCTTCGTGAGGTTTTATCTCATGTAGTTGTATGGCGGGCACGCCAGGATAGCGGTGCTCAGCGAAACAGTAAGGCAACATATCCAACATCCCCCGTCGGGCAATGGCGTCGGCATAGACGTTGATCTCGCCGAACTGGCAGTAGGGGCGGATGTCGTCCATACCGCCCATATGGTCGTAGTGGGCGTGGGTGATAAGGATGCCGTCAATCTTGCGGAAAGGCAGCGGCAGAATCTGCTGACGGAAGTCGGGTCCACAATCGATAAGCAATCGCGTCTCGTCAGTCTCCACCAACACGGAGCAACGGGTGCGCTTGTCCTTGGGGTCAGCACTCTGGCAGACCTCACACTGACAGCCGATAACGGGCACACCGCAAGAGGTTCCTGTTCCTAAGAAGACAACTTTCATGTATATTCAAAACAACTGGGACAACAAAATTTATATAATGTTCACCTCGGGGCTGATGGTGATGCCGAACTTCTCATGGACGTCGCGACGGATGGCCTCACAGAGGGCGACGATGTCGGCCCCCGTGGCGCCGCCAAGGTTCACGAGGACCAAAGCCTGCTTGGCATGGACACCGGCAGGTCCGAGGGAACGGCCTTTCCAACCACACTGATCAATCATCCAGCCGGCAGGAATCTTCTCGTGCTCTTCGTCAACGAAGTAGTGGGGCATATCGGGATATTGGGCAAGAAGCTCCTCGAACTTCGCACGGCTGACGACGGGGTTCATAAAGAAGCTGCCGGCATTGCCCATCACCGCAGGATCAGGGAGTTTCGCACGGCGGATATCGATGATGACGTCGCGCAGCTGCTGTGCCGTCGGTGCCGTCAGTCCCCGACGCTCCAGCTCCAAGCGGATGTTGCCATAGTCCAGACGCGGGGAGAACGTCGTCGACAGACGGTAGGTGACACGGGTGATGAGATAGCGTCCCTTCCACTCGCCCTTGAAACGGCTTTGGCGGTAGGCATACTGGCAATCGGCATTGGTGAATGTGCGCACCTCGCCGGTGGCTATCTCGACGGCCTCAACAGCGGTGATGAGATCTTTCACCTCGACACCGTAGGCTCCAATGTTTTGAACGGCCGAGGCACCGACGTCGCCCGGGATGAGTGACAGGTTCTCGGCACCGTAGAGTCCGTGGGCTATCGTCATGCTGACCACATCGTCCCACGTCTCACCGCTGCCACAGCTGACGTCACAGCCATCGATGGCAACGCCACGGCAAACAGAATGCACAACGGAGCCCTCGAAGTCCTTGGTAAGCAGCAGGTTACTGCCGCCGCCGATAACAAGGAACGGCTCGTCTAGCGACTGTCGCAGCAGCGCAGCCACCTCCTGTGCCTCCTCGACGCTGGCATACTCAACGAAGCGCTTGCACCGTGCATCGATACCGAAAGTGTTGTGCCCTTTCAGGCTATAATCGCTTTTCTCTATCATCATTTTCGTTTACGTACCTCGCACCTCAAACATTCCTCGCTACTCCTTCATCATCTCCAACCGCCACAGGTCACCATGTCGCTTAAACGTCAGTTCCATCTCCAGACCATTGGCTATGCCGCGTAGCATGAAGATGATACGGTCGGTACGGGGTTTGCGAGGACCATAGACGATGTTGTAGATCATCTTATCGGGTAGCTCAGGCGCAAAGGCTGGCCACGTGTCGGGTGTCAAAATGCCCTCCATCTGCGAGAAGTCATCATCGGGGTCAGGCCCCACGAACTTCACCGTCTCCTCGAGACTCTCGCATTGGAACACCGAGTCGGTAACAAACTTGTGGTAAAACTGCAGGAACGAGGCGTTGGCATTGGCGGTAATGGGCTGTGTATCGACCTGCGTCAACATCCATGCTCCACGAAGACGACGGAACTGGTACTGCAGGACAGCACCCGTATTGAAGTAGATTTTCTCGACGGTGGCCTCCGTCAGCGACGTGTCGTTCATTTGTGCCATCTCCCCGCGAGAGCCGAAAAGCAGCGTATAGTAGCCCTGACGCATGAAGAAACGCTCCATCTGCCAGTCGTCACGCGCCGTCTGCGTGGTGTCGCCGTTGCGTGTCGTCGTCAGCGGAAAGGCGATACGCTCCATCTGCAGACGCTTGTTGGCCACGAAGTTGAAGAGGAAATCGTCGAACAACTCATCGGCGGCCTGAGGCATCGGAGTGTCGGAAATCAGCTGTTCCAGGGTGTCGGCATCAGTAGTATCGGCGGTCTGTGACGATGCCGAGTCTTCGGGAACCTCGACGGATTTCGACGTCCGGTTTCCTGTACACGCCAGCATCAGCATGACTACCGCAATGACCGCAATGGAAAGCCTTCTCATGAGCTATTCTCTCAAATTCGACGTGCAAAGTTACATATTTTTTTTATTTCATAATTCATTATTCAGATTTTTTTTCTACCTTTGCACGCAAATTTTGAAAAAACGTATTTGCTATGATTATCGACAAGATAGACGAGCTTCTGAAAGAAGTACAGAATCTGAGTGCCAGAAACGCCGAAGAGGTGGAGCAGCTGCGACTGAAGTACCTCAGTAAGAAAGGCGAGATTACGGCCCTGATGAACGACTTCCGCAACGTTGCTGCCGACCAGAAGAAGACGGTTGGCATGAAGATTAACGAGCTGAAGACGCTGGCCACAGAGCGCATCAACCAGCTGCGCGAGGATTGCGAGACTCAGGAGACGGGCGATGTCGCCATCGACCTGACGCGTACCCCCTATCCTGTGAAGCTGGGCACCCGCCATCCGCTGACTATTGTGACAAACGAGATTATTGACATTTTCTCACGTATGGGCTTCGTGCTGGCCGACGGTCCCGAGGTTGAGGACGACCTCCACGTGTTCACGAAGATGAACTTCGCCGCCGACCACCCTGCCCGCGACATGCAGGACACGTTCTTCGTCTCGCAGCACCCCGACGACGTCACCAAGAACATTCTGCTGCGCTCACACACGTCGAGTGTCCAGGCACGTGTCATGGAGAACATGCATGACGAGAACGGCCGTCTGACCGCCCCCATCCGCGTCATCTGCCCTGGCCGCGTCTACCGTAACGAGGCCATCACGGCCCGCGCACATTGCTTCTTCCACCAGGTGGAAGGTCTGTATATCGACAAGAACGTGTCGTTCACCGACCTGAAGCAGGTGCTGCTGTCGTTCGCCAAGGAGATGTTCGGCGCCGACACGAAGATTCGTCTGCGTCCCTCCTACTTCCCCTTCACAGAGCCCAGTGCCGAGATGGACATCTCGTGCTTCATCTGCGGCGGCGAGGGCTGCGGCTTCTGTAAGCACACCGGATGGGTGGAGATCCTCGGCTGCGGCATGGTCGACCCGAATGTGCTCGAGCAGTGCGGCATCGACCCGACCGTCTACTGCGGCTATGCCTTCGGCATGGGCGTAGAGCGCATCACAAACCTGAAATATCGCGTCAACGACCTCCGTCTATTCTCCGAGAACGACACACGCTTCCTGGAGGAGTTCGAGGCTGCCGACTAAGATAATAGCTTATAACAAAGCAGAGCCTGACCCCACAAGGTCAGGCTCTGTTGTCATATTAGGGGTGTTCCTTATATCTCCCAGCCGATAGCCGAGGCACCGAGGACGGCAGCCGAAGCACCGTCGAGACCGCTGACAAGGAACTGCGCCTTGCCGCGGAAAATAGGCATGACATGGGCATCGTAGGCCTCGCGGATGGGGTTCATGATGAGATCGCCGGCCTTCACCATACCACCGAAGAAGATGAACGCCTCGGGCGACGAGAACGCAGCGAAGTCGGCACACGCCTCACCCAGCATACGTCCCGTGAACTGGTAGATCTCGTTGGCCAGCTCGTCACCTTTGCCAGCAGCTATCGAGACATCGAGCGAGGTGATATCCTCGGGCTTGATGTCGCGCAGCAGCGACGGACGGTCGGTCTTCGCCAGCATCTCGCGAGCCGTGCATGCCACACCCGTTGCCGAGCAGTAGGTCTCCAGACAGCCCGTACGGCCGCAGCCGCACATACGGCCCTCCGCTCCACGCACCATCGTCACATGACCCAACTCACCGGCAAAGCCGTCGTGGCCGTAGAGCAGTTGTCCGTTGACAACGATACCGCTACCCACACCCGTTCCGAGGGTGATGACGATGAAGTTCTTCATGCCACGGGCCACACCATAGACCATCTCGCCCACGGCAGCAGCATTGGCATCGTTGGTCATCGCTACAGGCACGCCCAGCGCCTTGCTGAACATATCGGCCAGGGGCACCACACCATTGTGGGCCCACGGCAGATTGGGTGCGAATTCTATTGTACCTTTATAATAATTGGCATTTGGAGCACCGATGCCCATCGCCTTGATAGTCTCTATACCGCCTACCTGCTCAATGATGACCTCCAAGACGTCGATACAGGCTTTAACGTAGTCGTCGGCAGTTGCGAAGCCACCGGTCTTGATAGCTGTCGTAGCCTTGATGTTGCCACGGGCATCGACAATGCCAAACACGGAGTTCGTTCCTCCGAGATCCAAGCCGATGACGTAGGGCTTGATTCCTTGTTGTTCGTTCATAATATATTCATTTTAGGTATTGTTCATTGGGGCAAAGGTAATGAAAAACTCTGACTAAACAAAGTTTTCAGAAAAAAAACTCACCATATTCAGTATTTTTTTGTACCTTTGCCAGCGATATGCCATTTCACATGCCAATCAACATCCTGGACTTCATCTTCAAGGGCATGCTCATTGGGATGATAGCATCGGCGCCGATGGGGCCGGTGGGCATCCTCTGTGTGCAGCGCACGCTGAACAAGGGACGCTGGTTTGGTTTCGCGACAGGCCTCGGAGCAGCTATCAGCGACATCATCTATGCCGCCATTGCCGGCTTCGGCATGTCGTTCGTCATGGACCTCATCAGTAACGACCAGAACCGTTTCTACCTGCAGATAGCGGGTAGCCTGATGCTGCTCTGTTTCGGATTCTACACCTACCGCACTGACCCTACGAAGAAAATGCACCAGTCTGGTCAGCAGAAGGGAACGTTGTGGTACAATACGTGGACGGCTTTCCTCGTCACCTTCTCGAACCCCCTCATCATCTTCCTCTTCCTGGCCATGTTCGCACAGTTTGCCTTCGTGCTGCCCAGCCATCCGTTTGAGATGCTCGTGGGCTTCGCCAGCATTGTCGGCGGTGCCATGCTCTGGTGGTGGGGACTGACGTGGCTGGTCGACAAGATCCGGACGAAGTTCGACACGAACGGCATCAAAATCATCAACCAGGCCATCGGTGTCGCCGTGATTATCGGCTCCATCATCATGCTGCTTGGCACGACAACGAACCTCTTAAGGTGGTGAGTCGTCAAATAGTTTAATCGTATAATAGTCAAATAGCCCCGTGTTCATAGCACAGAAATTACGTAAGAACAACATCGCCGAGTACCTGCTCTACATGTGGCAGGTCGAGGACACCATACGCGCCTTCGGGTGCTCGCTTAGCCGTATCCGCGACGAGTACGTCAGCCGCTTCGACTACGACGACGAACAACGTGAGGAAGAGCTCGACTGGTTCGGCAACCTCATACGCATGATGAATCAGGAGGGGTGCCGCGAGCAGGGCCACCTCCAGATAAACCGCGTCACCATGCAGCTGCTCTGCGACCTCCACGCCCAGCTGCTCGCCTCGCCGAAGTTCCCATTCTACAACACCGCCTATTACAAGGTACTGCCCTTCATCGTCGAGCTGCGCAACCGCGGCGGCAACAAAGAGGAGAACGAGGTTGAAACCTGCCTCAACGCCCTCTACGGTGTCATGCTGCTACGTCTGCAGAAGAAGGAGATAACCCCCAACACGGCCCACGCCGTCAAGGAGATCTCGACGTTCATCGGAATGCTCTCCGACTACTACAAGAAAGACAAGGAAGAAGGACTGAAATTTGAATGAGTTCATAGTGTATAATTCATAGTTCATAATTCATAGTTAAGAGTTAAGAGTTCATGAATATTTTGATTACGGGCTGTAACGGCCAGCTGGGCAACGAGATGCAACGGCTGGAGCAACAGCATACCGAGCACACCTATTATAATACTGATGTCGCCGAGCTCGACATCACCAACAAGGAAGCCGTCAACCAGTTCGTCGACGACCACCACATCGACGGCATCGTCAACTGCGCCGCCTACACTGCCGTCGACAAGGCCGAGGAGGCCGCTGACCTCGCCGACCTGTTGAACCACGTGGCACCGGGTTATCTGGCACAGGCTGTGGAGCGTCGTGGCGGCTGGATGGTCCAAATTTCCACCGATTACGTCTTCGACGGCACCCACCACACGCCCTATGTCGAGGATGACGCCGTCTGTCCCAACAGCGTCTATGGACGTACCAAGCTCGACGGCGAAGAAGCTGTCCGCCAGGGCTGCAGCCGCGCCATGATTATCCGCACGGCATGGCTCTACTCCACCTTCGGCAACAACTTTGTCAAGACCATGCTCCGTCTGGGACGTGAGCGTCAGGAGCTCGGTGTTATCTTCGACCAGGTAGGCACGCCTACCTACGCCCGCGATCTCGCCGTCGCCATCTTCGCTACCATCAGCCAAGGCATCGTGCCCGGCATCTATCACTTCTCTAACGAGGGCGTCACGTCGTGGTACGACTTCACCAAGGCTATCCATCGCCTGGCCGGCATCACCACCTGCCGCGTCCGTCCGCTTCACACCGCCGAGTACCCCACCCCGGCTCATCGGCCACACTTCTCCGTGCTCGACAAGACAAAGATTAAGCAAGTCTACGCCCTCGACATCCCCTACTGGGAGACTTCACTCGCCGAGTGCGTCGCCCAGCTTCTGTAGCTTCAGATCGCCCCTTTCTAAGAATCAAATTGAAATTTCCCCGCGGATGCTACGGTTCATCAGCTCACGCACCTGCTCCGGATTATCGTAGTGTGACTGCAGGAACATCAGCTTCGTGACGGCACTCTCGACCGTCGAATCGTATCCGCTGACGACACCCGCCTCCTTCAGCCGGAAACCCGTATCGTAGCGCCCCATCTCGACACGTCCCTGCATACACTGGCTGATGTTCACAATCACCTTGCCGTTGCGCGTGCCCTCCTTCAGCGCGTTCAGCAGCCATGGACTCTGCGGCGCATTGCCCGAACCAAAGGTGCGCATGACGATGGCCTTGAGGTTTGGCGTATAGATGATGTGGCGTATCAAGTCCTCGCGGATGCCCGGGAATAGTGAGAAGATAATCACATTGTTGTCCAACCTAAAATGCGGTGTCATCGGCTTTGTCCAGTCTGGGTTCAGTATCCGCTCTCGATGATAGGTAATGTTCACACCCGCATCCACCAGATGCGGATAGTTGAACGACTCGAAGGCGTTAAACTCATCGGCACTCTGTTTCGTTGTGCGGTTACCACGTAGCAGGTGGCCATTGAAGTATATACCCACCTCCGGCACCATCGCCCGCCCAGCCTCATCCTTCGCTGCTGCTATCTCTATCGAGGTGATGAGGTTCTCCTTTCCGTCCGTTCGCAGCTGGCCTATAGGGAGTTGCGAACCCGTGAAAATCACAGGCTTAGTGAGGTTCTCAAGCATATAGCTCAACGCCGATGCCGTGTAGGCCATCGTGTCCGTACCATGTAGCACCACGAATCCGTCGTACGCATCGTAACGGTCGGCAATAACATGGCTCAGGTCCGTCCACAACCATGGCGTAATGTCACTTGAGTCGATAGGCGGTGAGAACTGGTAGGTGTCTATCTGTAGGTCGAACTCCTTCAGTTCCGGCACGTTCTGAAGCAGGTGCTCAAAGTCAAACGGCTCCAAGGCCCCCGTTCGCGGATTACGGTTCATCCCGATTGTTCCGCCGGTGTAAGTCAGCAGTATCTTTCGTTGCATGTTGCAAAGATACGAAGAAGCGAACAAAAAAACAAATTTTACTTTTAGTTTTTTCATTCGGAAGAATCAGAGTTGAAAACAGAAACGTAACTTTTTCGGTTTTTTGCATACTATATCAACAAAAAGCATTAATTTTGCAAGCAAACTATAAATAGAAAGAAATATGATGACGAATAGATATTTGAAAGTAGGGGTGTTAGCCTGTGCGTGCCTGCTGGCTATATCGGTGAAGGCTCAGTTGTCACAGAACCCAGACAAGTTCCTGGGTAACATCACGACTGAATTTCAGGTGGACTACGGCAACGAGGCATTCCACACGTTGTGGAACCAGATAACACCTGAAAACGAGTCAAAGTGGTCAACGGTACAAGGATGGAGCAGAAATTCATGGAACTGGGGCGGCGTGGATAACTGCGTCAACTACGCCAAGAACCACAACTTCCCATTCAAGTATCACACGTTGGTATGGGGCTCACAGTTCCCCAGTTGGGTGAAAGACCTGTCGGCGGCAGAGCGCTATTCGGCCATCGTGACGTGGATAGACGCTGTGAAAGCGAGGTATCCTAATCTGGAGATAATTGACGTAGTCAACGAGGCCGTCGTGGATCATCAGAAGGACACCCACTATATCAGCGAAGCTCTGGGCGGCAGCGGTGTGACGGGCTACGACTGGATTATCAAGGCCTTCGAGATGGCCTATGAGCGATGGCCTAACGCCATCCTGATATACAACGACTTCAACACGTTCCAATGGGACACGGACAAGTATATAGACCTGGTGCGGACACTATGCGATGTCGGAGCACCGATTGACGCCTACGGCTGCCAGTCGCACGACATGCTGACGCTTCAGGGCACTCGCTTCACGGGTTTCCGCCAGAGCATGGACAAATTGCAGAATGCGCTGAAGATGCCGATGTACATCACTGAGTATGACGTGGGCACTGAGGACGACAACCTTCAGTTGGAGTGTTACCAGGACCAGATTCCCTATATGTGGGAGGCGGACTACTGTGCAGGTGTGACGCTGTGGGGATACATCTACGGCAAGACGTGGACGACGAAAGGAAACTCCGGTATCATCAGGGACGGCGAGGACCGCCCTGCAATGACGTGGCTGCGCAACTACATGCAATCGACAAAGGCGAAAGAGGCTAAGAGTCCGTTCCCAGGAATGAAGAAGGAGGCTTCGGTCTACGTGAAGCCCTCGTCATGGACACTGCCTGTAGACAAGGCCTCGGCAATTGATGTGAGGGCCAGCCTGCGTACTAAGATCATCAGTAGTGTAGAACTGTATATGGACAACGTGCTCGTGTCGACCATGACGAAAGCACCCTACACGGCGAACGTCACACCAAAGACCGCCGGCAGGCACGAGCTCAGGGCTGTCGTCATTGCCACCGATGGCTCGCGCTTTGAGCGTCTGGGCGGCTTCACCGCCATCAAGGAGCGCGGCCCCTATAAGGGCGAGATTGCCATCCCCGGCACGCTGGAGGCCGAGGACTTCGACACAGGTTCCGAAGGTGACGCCTTCCACGACTCCGACAGCGAGAACGAAGGCACGACGGACTATCGTACCGATGGTGGCGGCATTGACATCGTCAACGGCAATGGCGGCTACGCCCTCGGTTATACGGCAGGAGGAGAGTGGATGGAGTATACTGTGAACGTTGCCAAGAGTGGACGCTACACCTACGAAGCCCATGCCTCGTCGGGCCTCACGGGGTCGGGATTCTCCGTCAGTCTGGTGGAGAACGGGCAGCAGACAACTCTCTGTCAGGTCAACGTGCCGCAGACAGGCGACAACAACTGGAATACATACACGAAACTGGAGGGCGAACTCAGCCAGCCGTTGGAGGCTGGGCGCCAAGTGCTGCGCATCACCATCACGGGTGGCTACTGCAACATCGACAAAGTGGTCTTCAAGGAGGTGAAGGAACTGGAACCTGTGGTAATCAGGGCCAACAACCTGTCGAGAACCTACGGCGAAACGAACCCCACGCTGACCTATACTGTTGAGGGCGGCCCGATGGAGGGAACGCCGTCGCTGAGTTGTCAAGCGACACAATCATCGGCCGTAGATAACTACGACATCGTCGTTGCAGCAGGCACGGTGAAAAACCCCACGACGCTGGTCAACGGCACACTCGCCGTGACGAAGGCGACGCTGACAGTCAAGGCCAATACTTACACGAAGAAGCAGGGTGAGGAGAACCCGGAGTTCACGCTGACCTACGAAGGATTCAAGAACAGCGAGACGGCCAGCGTGCTGAAACAGAAGCCCACGGCCACGACATCGGCTACCAAGGAGTCGGCTCCTGGCGACTATGTTGTAACGGTGAGTGGCGGCGAAGCCCAGAACTACGCTTTCACCTACGTCAACGGCACGCTGAAGATAGGGCCTGCCGACCCTGTAGAAGTGACGGCACGTAGCTACACCCGCGAGTATGGTCAGGAGAATCCCACATTTGAGTACGATGTCGTAGGCGCCAAACTTGTAGGCGTGCCAGCCATCACATGTGAGGCGACGGCAGCTACTTCTGCAGGCACCTATCCTATTGTTATCACCAAAGGCGACGTGAAGAACTATAACGACTCGTACGTCAATGGCACGTTGACCATTACAAAAGCGCCACTGACAGTGAGCTGCGGCGACTACACCAGGGATGAGGGCGAGGAGAACCCAGAGTTCACGCTGACCTACGAGGGATTCCTGCTGGAGGACACGGAGGAGGACCTGACGGTGAAGCCCACGGCAACTACTGAGGCCACAAGAGACAGTCTTGCCGGTGAGTACCCCATCATGATTGCAGGCGGCGAATCAACTAACTACACTTTCAGCTACATCCCGGGCACACTGACGGTGGTGATGGTGGACAACGGTGTACGGACTGTTGCACAAGGAGATGCAGAACGCTTCGACGTCTATTCCCTGTCGGGTCAGCTCGTCAGACGCCAGACGACATCGACGCGAGGACTGCCTCACGGCATCTATATCGTGCGCCGCCCCAACGGCAGTCTGCTCCTGAGATTATAGCATGAAGAAAAAATTAGACGAATAATATCTGCATTTTCGTTTGGCCGTATCAGGGAAAAAACGTATCTTTGCACACATGGAAGATTTCATACACTTACACGTTCATACATACTACTCTATACTCGACGGACAGTCGAAGATCTCAAAGCTGGTGGATAAGGCCATCGGCAACGGGATGAAGGGCATGGCGATAACCGACCACGGCGACATGTTCGGCATCAAGGAGTTCTTCGACTACTGCGTGGGGGTGAACAAGAAACGGGAGAAGGATGGCCTGGAGCCCTTCAAGCCCATCTTCGGCTGCGAGATGTACGTGGCCCGCAACGGCGACAAGGGGGTGCACGAGGGCAAGGAGAACATGGGCGGCTACCACCTGATAGTGCTGGCGAAGAACTACCAGGGCTATAAGAACCTCATTAAACTCGTGTCGCGCTCATGGACGGACGGCTTTTATATGCGTCCGCGCACGGACCGTGCCGATCTGGAGCGCTATCACGAGGGATTGATAATCTGCTCGGCCTGCATCGCCGGCGAGGTGCCTGCGAAGATTCTGAAGGGCGACATGGCAGGTGCCCGCGAGGCAGTGGAGTGGTATCACAACCTGTTCGGCGACGACTACTATCTGGAACTGCAGCGCCACGAGGTGAAGGATCCGGCGCAGAGGGCCAACCGCGAGACGTTCCCACTGCAGCAGGAGGCAAACAAGGTGCTCATAGAGCTGGCCCGCGAGTATGGCATCAAGCTGGTGTGTACCAACGACGTACACTTCGTGGACGAGGAGAACGCCGAGGCCCACGACCATTTGCTCTGTCTGTCGACGGGCAAGGACCTGGACGACCCCACACGAATGCTCTACACGAAACAGGAGTGGTTCAAGAGCCGCGAGGAGATGAACGAGGTGTTCTGCGATGTCCCCGAGGCACTCAGCAACACGTTGGAGATACTGGACAAGGTGGAGTTCTACTCACTGGACCACGACCCCATCATGCCGTTCTTCCCCATCCCCGAGGAGTTCGGTACGGAGGAAGCGTGGCGTCAGAAGTTCTCGGAGGAGGACCTGTTCAAGGAGTTCACCAGCGACGAGAACGGTGAGAACCCCCTGCCCCGCGAGGAGGGAGAGAAGAAGATCAAGAAGCTCGGTGGCTACGACAAACTGTACCGCATCAAGTTCGAGGCCGACTATCTGGCAAAACTGGCGTATGAGGGTGCGCACCGCCGTTACGGCGAAGAGTTGTCGAAGGAAGTCGAGGAGCGCGTGCGCTTCGAGCTGCACATCATGAAGACGATGGGATTCCCGGGCTACTTCCTCATTGTGCAGGACTTCATCAACTCCGCCCGCGACGAGCTGGACGTGATGGTAGGTCCTGGACGCGGCTCGGCGGCAGGAAGCGTGGTGGCTTACTGTCTGGGCATCACGAAGATAGACCCGCTGAAGTACGATTTGCTGTTCGAGCGTTTCCTGAACCCCGACCGCATCTCGCTGCCTGATATCGATACCGACTTCGACGACGACGGTCGTGGTCGCGTACTGAAATGGGTGGAGGACAAGTACGGCCACGAGAACTGCGCACATATCATCACCTATGCCTCGATGGCGACGAAGAACTCCATCAAAGACGTGGCACGCGTGGAGAAGTTGCCGCTGGCCGTGTCGAACGCGCTGTGCAAAGCCATCCCCGACCGTCTGCCCGACGTCGACGGTAAGACGCCGAAGATGAACCTGACAAACGCCATCAAGGCTGTACCTGAGTTGCGCGACGCAGAGGCCTCAAACGACCCCGTGCTGGCCAACACCATCAAATATGCGAAGATGCTTGAAGGTACTGTCCGCGGTACGGGTATCCATGCCTGCGGCTTCATTATCTGCCGTGACCCTATCAGCGACTGGGTGCCTATATCGACAGCCGACGACCCTGACTTCAAAGACACGAAGACGAACTGTACGCAATACGACGGTCACGTCATCGAGTCGACAGGCCTCATCAAGATGGACTTCCTCGGACTGAAAACGCTGTCGGAGTTAAAGGAGGCCTGCGAGAACATCAAGCTGACACGCGGCATCGAGGTCGACCTCGACAACATACCCATCGACGACCCCAAGACCTACGAACTATACCAGCAGGGACGCACCGTCGGCACCTTCCAGTTTGAATCGGCAGGCATGCAGAAATACCTGCGCGAACTGAAGCCCACGGTCTTCGAGGACCTCATTGCCATGAACGCCCTCTACCGTCCGGGACCTATGGGTTACATTCCGCAATTCATCCGTCGTAAGCACGGCGAGGAGCCCATCACCTACGACATCCCCGTGATGGAGAAGTTCCTGAAGGACACCTACGGCATCACCGTCTATCAGGAGCAGGTGATGTTGCTGTCACGTTTGCTGGCTGACTTCACCCGTGGCGAGAGTGATGCCCTGCGTAAGGCTATGGGTAAGAAGAAAAAGGACATCGTCGACGCCATGAAGCCGAAGTTCATTGAGGGCGGCAAGAAGAACGGTCACGACCCCAAGGTGCTTGACAAAATATGGAGCGACTGGGAAGCTTTCGCCTCCTACGCCTTCAACAAGTCGCACGCCGCCTGCTACTCGTGGGTGGCCTACCAGACAGCCTACCTGAAGGCCAACTACCCCGCGGAGTTCATGGCAGCCATTATGTCGCGCCGCCGTGACCAGATCACGGAGATCACAAAGCTCATGGACGAGTGCAAGCAGATGGGTATCGCCACGCTGGGCCCCGATGTCAACGAGTCGTACCAGAAGTTCGGCGTGAACCACAAGGGCGAGATACGCTTCGGACTGGCAGCCATCAAGGGCATGGGCGACGCTGCGGCCCAGGCCATCATCGACGAGCGTACGAAGAACGGCCCCTACAAGGACATCTTCGACTTCGCTCAGCGCGTCAGCTTCGCCAACGTCAACCGCAAGGCTTACGAGTCGCTGGCACTGAGCGGCGGTTTCGACAGCTTTGTCAATGGCCGTCGCGAGATATTCTTCGCCACGAACGCGAAGGGCGAGATGTTCCTCGATACGCTGGTGCGCTACGGACAGCTCTACCAGCAGGAGAAGCAGCAGGCGCAGAATTCACTCTTCGGTGGCTTCGACGACGGCATCGAGATTGCGACACCGCCCATTCCGAAGACCGATGAACGGTGGAGCGACATAGAACGATTGAACAAAGAGCGCGACCTCGTAGGCATCTACCTCTCGGCACACCCCCTCGATGAGTACAAGATTGTGCTCGACAACCTCTGCAACACCAGGTGCATTGAACTGGCCGATGTCGACGCCTTGTCCGATAGAGATCCTGTGGTGTTGGGAGGTATTGTTACTGCCGTACGCACAGGCTTTACCAAGACGGGTAAGACCTTTGGCATCGTCACCCTTGAGGACTTTGACGGCTCTGGTGAACTGGCACTCTTTGGCGAGGAGTGGGCCAAGCACTCGGGATTCTTCACCATTGGCGCCTCTGTCTATGTGACAGGCAAGATTGAAGCGCGCTGGAAGCATAACGAGAATAGTCCGAAAGACCTGAAGGTACAGAGCGTGGAATACTTGCAGTCCGTTAAGGACCGCGCCATAGAACGGATCACCATCCAGCTGACCACCGAGCTATTGGACGACCAGATAGTGGCGGATTTGAGCCAGATTGTAGCCAATCATCCCGGCAAGACGAAGCTCTTCTTCCTACTACGCGACGCCCAAGATCGGCATCACGTGCTCATGCAGTCACACAACCGCCAGGTAGACATCCGGCATCAGCTCATAGACTATATTGAGACACACGAAGGATTGGACTATAAGATCAATTAGAAATGAGTAAAATGAGTAATGAGAAATGATTGGCACGATATTTGCAAGACAACCGATAACTAACTAAAGAAAAAGAATTATGGAAGTACAAATCACACAAGAGAATTTCGAGAGTCTGAAGAGCGGCGCTCAGCCGTTAGTTGTTGACTTCTGGGCTACCTGGTGCGGTCCCTGCCGTATGATTGCCCCCGTTATTGCCGAGCTGGCAAAGGAGTATGAAGGCCGCATCGTCGTCGGCAAGTGCGACGTTGAAGAGAACGAGGAGTTGGCCGAGGAATTCGGTATCCGCAACATCCCTACCATCTTGTTCTTCAAGAATGGCGTGATTGCCGACAAGCTCGTCGGTGCCGTCAGCAAAGCCAAGCTCGACGAAAAGTTCCAGGCTCTGCTGTAACAGCAAAGAAGTACGTTTTTGAGCGAAGCCGACTTGTCAGAAAGTGACGAGTCGGCTACCATCCTCCTGCTCGGTAATGCACACCTTGACGGCATCCTCGGGCAGGAGTTCTTCTATCAGCTCAGGCCACTCTATCATGCAGAGGTCGCCACTGTAGAAATAGTCCTCATAGCCCATATCATAGACTTCCTCCAGCTTCTTGATGCGGTAGAAGTCGAAGTGGAAGATTCTTGAGTTCTTCGCTTCATACTCGTTGACAATAGCGAAGGTGGGACTGGTAATGACTTCCTCGACGCCCAGTTCCTCGCAGATAGCTTTCACAAACGTGGTCTTGCCGGCACCCATACTGCCGTAGAAAGCGAAGACGCGGGCCTCGCCCATGTGTCCGATAAACTCTCGTGCCGCCTCGCGGATGCTGTCTAAATTCTGTATCTTTATTTCCATATTTTTACCGTTTCTTTCCTTTCAGTGTGACAATAGGGATTATCATCTCCTCCATCGAGATACCCCCGTGCTGGAAGGTATCGCGATAGTAGGAGACGTAGTAGTTGTAGTTGTTCGGATAGGCAAAGAACGCATCACCCGTAGCGAAGACGTAGGACGTCGACAGGTTGGGTGCAGGCAGTAGCGCCTTGTGCGGCTCACGGATGGTGAAGAGGCTCTTCGCGTCATAGCTCAGATTCTTGCCTAACTTGTAGCGCAGGTTAGTGTTCGTATTTCGGTCGCCGACTATCTTGACAGGTTCGGTACAGCGTATGGAGCCGTGATCGGTGGTGACGACAACCTGATAGTCGCTCTGTGCCAGCTGGCGGAAGAAGTCGGCAATGACAGAATGACGCAGCCACGAGAGCGTGATGCTACGATAGGCCGACTCGTTGTTGGCCAGCTCACGCACCATACGGCTCTCCGTACGCGCGTGGCTGAGCATATCGATGAAGTTGAAGACGACAACGTTCAGGTCGTTCTTGTCTAACTCGGCAAGATGCTGCATCAGACGGTCGGCATCTTGCGACGTGTTCACCTTATGGTAGCTGAACGTCTCGCGGCGGCGGTAGCGTTCCAGCTGCGTACGGATGAGCGGCTCCTCGTTGAGGTTCTTGCCCTCCTCCTCGTCCTCGTCCACCCAGAGGTCGGGGAACATCTCGGCAATCTTGTTTGGCATCAGTCCCGAGAAGATGGCGTTGCGGGCATACTGCGTCGCCGTAGGCAGGATGCTGAAGTAGAGATCCTCGTCTATGTCGAACTGGTCGCCAATCTCCCCGGCGAGCATCCGCCACTGGTCGTATCGGAAGTTGTCGAGCACAACGAGAAACACCTTCTGTCCTGCTGCCAAGTGTGGGAATACCTTCTTTTTAAACACCTCCGGCGACAGCATAGGACGGTCCATAGCCGGTGTTGTCGGCGCCAGCGAGGCCACCCAGTCGAGGTAGTTCTTCTTAACAAACTTCGCAAAGTCGAGGTTCGCCTCCTCCTTTTGCTGGCGCAGCATATCGGTCATCTGCGAGTCGGTAGCCGAGAGTTGTAGCTCCCAGTGAACGAGACGCTTGTAGACCTCCGTCCAGTCTTGCCACGTACGGCAGTCCATAATCTGCATGGCTATCTGCTGGAAGCGCTGCTGGTACTGCGACTGCGTCACCTCCGTCTCTATCTCGCGGCGGTGTATGTTCTTCTTCAGCGTCAGCAGTATCTGGTTGGGGTTCACGGGTTTGATGAGGTAGTCGGCAATCTTCTGTCCGATGGCCTGCTCCATGATGTTCTCCTCCTCGCTCTTGGTGACCATCACCACTGGCAGCGCAGGCTGCAGCTCCTTGATGCGTTGCAGCGTCTCCAGACCGCTGAGTCCCGGCATCTGCTCATCGAGCAACACCAGGTCGAACGACCGTTGCTGACACTCCTCAATGGCGTCGGTACCATTACTGACCGTCACCACCTCGTAGCCCTTCTTCTCGAGGAACAGCAGGTGAGCCCTCAACTGCTCTATCTCGTCGTCCACCCAAAGTAATAGTCCGTTTGTCATGTTTCCTATTTTTTTCATTGTTTTGAGTCGTAAGTCACAGGTTTCCCGTCTGTCGTCAGTCCTGCCACCGACACCCGGATGCGTGTCTGCTTACTGTTATTATAGAAGATGGCAGTATAGCGTCCCTCCTCGTCGAGACGGGCGTTGGGATTCCAGTAGAGTGTGCGCCGGTAGTCCTTCTGATTAGCGGGCAGGGGGCGTCGGCTGTAGTCGGGATGATAGAAGTCGTCGGGTTCGGTCATACCATTCAGTATCATCCGTCGGTCGCGGTAGGTATATCGCTTGCTATCGTCAGGCATCAGTATGAAGTCGAGCGTCACGTCGGCAGCGTTGATCTGCTGGTCGATGCGTTTCTCCTCATTGCGAAGTTCGAAGTCGGTATAGAGACGAATGATGTCCTGACGGTTCAGCATGATGTCGCGGCTGACGGTGTAGTCGCTACGGAACGGGCCTGCGATAAGTACGCCGGGGTCGAAGTTGCGATAGTAGACGTAAGGTGTATGCTCGCCGTCGTTGAGTCGTGCTTGGACGGTCATCGCCTGCTCGCTGTTGTAGTTGCCCAGCAGCGCCATACTCACCTGCGCGGGGAAATTCCGGGGATCATAAATGCCATAGGACAGCCCGCGGTCGGTCACCAGGTTGTAAAGTTCCTGCGTGTCATAGACACAGGCGGGCTTCGAGTAGTCTATACGATGACGCCCCCTGCGGCGCTTACCCTTGACGTTGACGTTGCGCAGCTTCGTGTCCATCGTCGAGATACGCTCTATCTCGGGCATCAGGCTATCGTCGAACCCCATTTCGCCCTGCTCCTGCGGCTGGTGGCACTGGTAGTAGCTGTACTTCTTGGCAAAGACCGGATAGAAGAGGTCGCGCTTCACATAGTACTCGGGGATGGCCGTCTCGTCGAGGACGCCCTTCGCCTCTATGCGGTGCAGCTTCTTGTCGCTGATGTCGGTGTCGTAGGCCCTCAGGAAGAAGAATGCCTGGCCGTAGTAGGGAGGCACCTGGAAGACGAAATGTCCACCGTTCTCTGTCTCCATCTCGACCGTAGCGATATCGTCCTCGAAGACCAGTTCCCCGACAACGGTCACTTCTTTTTTCAGTCCACCATGCGCTTGGAAGTAATTCTGTCCGCGCGCCGGGTCTACGAGGTTCAAAGACGACTGTGCGGTGCCTTCCAACTCCGCCAGCGTATTGCCGCTGCCGGCACTCTCGCCGTCTTCCGAATCGTCGGTTTTGGCCTCGCCGATGCGCTTGTAGAGCTCCTCGATCATGTTCGTTGCGCCGCTGATATCATAAGTCTTCTTGGGGTTGTAGCCAAATACGCCCACCGGCCAGTACCTAGTCTCCTCGGGTTCGAAGTTCGGGCTGTCGCCTGTCGGATAGACGGAGCCCTCGATGGTCATCGTCTTCTCAGGCTTGTAGCGCAGAGGGGTGTCGCTGGTCATCTCGTGGTAATCGTAGCGACGCCAGCCCTGCACCATCATCAGCAGGTCCAAGTGGCGGCGGTGGTCGGCGTCGTCAGCCTCGAAATAGTAGTCGGGATAGGCCACGAAGCCCTTCAACTCGCTGCTCAGCAGCAGATCCGTCAGCATGTTGCCCGTATCGTAGGTCAGTTCGTCGGTAGCGCCGTCGCGCACGCTGATAGACAGGTGGCGGGCTTCGGCAGGTGCCTTGAAGTGGAGCTCAATCTGCTCAAAGGGATCGAAGGTCGTCTTCGCGGCATCAATGCTGACAGACTCTTGGCCGTAATCGTGATTGTTGACGAAGAAGAGACGATCCGCCAGCAACTGTCCCTGGCCGTCGAACACCAGCAGGTCGTTAACACCCGTAGGCAACTCCGTTCTGTTGACGGTAAGGACGGTATTATCCGTGATGGTCTTGAAGTACTGCAGCTTCCCCCTGCACAATATGGCGACGCCGTATTCCCCTCCTGCCGTCAGGCCGCCCAGGGTGACTATCACCTTCTGGGTGTCGTCAACGGTATTCAGGCGCAGGACACAGCCCTCCTTCTCGGTCTTCGGCAGGTCGAAGGAGTAGTTCTTTCCGTGCCAGGGGAAACGGGCTTTCAGGCGTCCATCCTCGGGCACCCTGACCGTGAACACGCCGCGCCCTTGATGGTTCGTGCTGATGGTGAGGCTGTCCTCAAGGTCGGGGACGTAGAGTCGACCAGTGACGTCCTGCTGCTCACCGTCCTCGTCGATAGCCTCAAAGGCTACGGTACACATCTGTCCAGCAACGAGATGACCACCCTCGGGGAAGAAGGTCACCGTCAACTGCTCCTTCAGCTCCTTCTCGATACGCGTCTTCGGGCGGCTGACGATGTACTTCGCAGCATACTCCCCAGGCTCCTCGGGCCTTTCGTAGACAGGCACCACGCGGCTGAAAACGACATCGAACTGCCGGAAGAAGTCCTCGGCCATCTGGCGGTTGTAGAAGTTTCGGACGTCTGTGATGTTATGGCTATGCTCGCTGACGCGGAAGTTCAGCATCCAGCGGGTGTAGGCCCTCAGCTCGTAGTAGCCCGAGTAGATGGAGTCCCTCAGCACGAAGTCGCCGTCCGAGTAGCCATCGCCGCTGACAATCACCTGATGGCGTTCCACCAGCATCCCGTCTGGCGACAACAGTTCCACGTAGAGGATGTGGCTCATGTCGGTATAGGTCAGGCTATCGGCCCTGACGACGTAGGCTTTGTACCAGATGGTGTCACCCTTATAGTAGCACTGGTTATCGAGATGCAGGTAGACTTTCTCCTGAACCGGTGCATTCACCAGCATGTTCCTGATGTCGTCGACAGTCGCCTGTGCGCGAAGTCCCGACAGTGAAAGCAGCAGCAATAGCAATAGGGTTTTCATTCGAAAGTCGTAGTCTTTATCTTGTTGCGGGCTGAGGTCAGAACAGGTCGTCGAACCCGAAGTCATCGTCATCGCCGCCCTCCTCTTCATCGACAGTCTCCTCGTCCTCAGGTTCTCCGTCCTCAATGTCGCGTTGGTCTACGTGCTCGGGGATGGTGAGCAGTTCCTCGTCGATGAGGTCCATAGGCACGAAGGTGTCCTGATAGAACTTGTCGTAGTCGTTGTAGCTGACGCGTGTGCCGAGCATCGCGAAGTTCTTGCGGCTGATAATCAGCGTGCGGCAGTTCCTCAACAGCGTCGTCATCTCGTCGGACGTGCGCAGCTTGCGGGCATACTGCAGGGCCTCGTCGTAGCTCAGGAATCCGCTGACGATCATCCTGTGTAGGAATCCATCCTTCTCGACCTCGAGGTCAAAGTTACGCACCATGAAGTTCGTGAAGTTGTAGCGCGCCAGTTCGTAGAGCAGCTGATTCTCGGCGGTCACGCCGCTACCGCCCTTAGTTTCGACAAGCGAGTCAGGTTCGTAGGCAACGATGAAGAGGAACTCGGTGTTGCGCTCTGCCGACAGCGAGTCGGTCTTCGTGGAGTCGCTCTCGAGGGTGACGTCACGACGCGACCAGACGTCGCCCAGGTCGAACTTTCCGCCGTGCAGCGGACGACCTTCCTGTACGCCCTTGACAATCATGCCGGCCATCTCCGATACCTCGCTCTGCGGGTATTTCTCGACAACGGTTTTCAGGGCTGTCAGACAACCCTTCGCGTCGCCCTCGTTGAGCCTGCTCAGTCCTTCTATGAAAAGGAACTTCGGACGATTCTGTCCCAGCGGGAATCGGTCCTCCGAGATGCGGGCGTTGCCCTTCACCTCCTGGTAGCGGTCGGCGCGGAAGGCCTCGTAGGTAGCGCCGTAGAGCGAATCCTCTATGTGCTGTCCGAAGCGGGCGTTCTCGACGAAGTACGGGTCACTTAGCAGTATGGTCCACTGACTCTCGGGATGCTCGGCCTTTAGGTGGCTTAGACAGTTCTCTGCCGTCTCCTGCTGTCCCATCCGGGCATAGAGCAGGTATAGGTGGTACCACACCTCGTCCATCTGCTCAAAGTCGGCGTAGTGATTTGTCAGGCGCAGCAGGTTCTTCTCCGCCAGTTTCAGATTGTCGAGCTTGTCCTTGAAGATGACACCCGAGTGGTAGAGTCCGTCCTTGATGATGTTGTCGCTCTCAGCCACCTGCTCCTCGGTGAACGGTATCTGTACGAGGTAGTACTCGCGGTTGTGCGGGTCGTTGGCCAGTGTGTCGGCGGCAGCTTCCTTCCCGTTGACTTCGGACAATGCTGTTGAGTCGTTGGCGGCCGTCAAGCTATCAGCGGTTTCCAGATTCTCCGGAACTTCCGGGGTTTCCATTGTCGCTCCCACCACCGTCTGGTTCACGCGCTGCCAGTTGTCCACATTCTCGCGCTTACCCCACTGGCGCTGGAAGGTCTGCTTACCCTGATTCACAGCCGTCTGGTTGTAAAAGTACCACTGTCCGTTATTGCCTGCGGCGCCGGCAGCCTGCGGCGTGTTGCGGTTGGCTCCGGGGGCAGCGCCTCGGTTACCTGTAGCGGCACGCTGCGACAGCTGTCGCTCCACCTCGGCCTCCTGTTCCTTGTCGCGCTCCTCCTTCTCCTTCTTCTTCAGTGCTGTGATGACGCGGTCGATAGCGGCCAGACGGTCTTTCTCGTCCATCTTCGCCAGCTGTTGCAGCGAGTCCTGCAGGTAGACGGCCTCGGTGTAGGGCACCAGCTCGTCGAGCACTCTCGAGCGCTGCGACAGCTGTTCGTAGTCGGGACGTTCCTTGTCCAGCAGGCCGATGGCCTCGCCATAGCATCGCTGTGCGTCGCTGTACTTCTCGCGCTCCCAGTAGAGGTTTCCAAGCGTGAGCAGCAGCACGCCTTTCTCGATACCCGAACGGGTAGCCTTCTCGGCACCTTTCTCATAGGCGCCGATGGCTTTCAGCGTATCTTTCTGTGCAAGGTAGATATTGCCTATGGCGTAGTAGACCTGATCCAGGTAGTCCTTGTTGTTGTCATTGCGGGCCATACGGCGCAGCCGGCCTATCATGCCGCGGGCGTTACTCTCGGCCATCACCTCCGTCTGGGCAATGCGGGCATTGAAGGCCAGCTCATAAGGCGGGTTCTGACGCACGGTGCGGGCATAGGCCTTATAGGCGGCATCGCGATGACCCAGCCGACTCTCCAGCTGTCCGATGAGGAACCAAAGGCGGGCCTTCTGTGTCTTCCGACGTTCCTGTTTGACGACCTTCCGCAGATAGAGCACTGCCCTATCCCACTCGCCTGTGGCCAGGTAGTAGTCGGCATAGGTAGCATCCCAGTCGCGCTGCGAACGGTAGTGTATGGAGTCGCGGCTCACGTTGCGGATGACGTCCTCGGCATCGTAGACCCACCCCAGCTCCGTGTAGCATTTCGCCAGCCAGGCCCTCGCCATCGTGTTCTGCATGGGCTGCGTCTGGTACAAACGGCTGACATACGAGAAGGTGGCAGCGGCCTCATCAAAGGCACCTTTCTGGAATTGCGCCTTGCCCAGCATCATCCATGCCTTCCACAGGAACGGATTGTACTCCTTACGTCCCAGCCACTCACGGTCCTTGGCAGTCTTACGGCGGCTCTTCCGCCACTCCGGGCGCACCTTGATGGAGTGCAACTTGATGGTCTTCTCCATCTTCTCTATGGCACGGTCGTAGTTGCCGCTACCCAGCTCCCGGCTCTGCTTGTTGCTCACGGGGTATAGCGGTAGCGTCTCGGTATAGTTATCCTTGTTGCCTTTCTCCTTCTCCAAATTACCGTCGGTGAAGGCCAACATACCGTTGTAGTAAGTATTATACTTGGCAGTGAACGACTGCCAGGCTCTGCTCCTGGCAGTGTTCTTATGGGTAGAACAGCCCGCTATCAACATGATGACGGACACAATTATTAATATGTACGTGAGCCTGCGCATGTATAGATAAAACTCATAAAGGGCCCTATTTATTGTCCTTCTGCCGTTTTTTCTCTTCAATCAGGCAGCCTATCTTGCACGAGCCGTCCTGGACAGCCGAGCACGAGGCGCAGTCGTGAGCCTCCGTCACCTCGTCGCCGCCCTTTTGGAAACGCTGGGCGATAGCAGCCACGATGCCCAGTGCCACAAGGCCTAAGAAACAAACCAGAGCAAACTCCATACACCTCTCATCACTCTTCTTCCATCTGAAAGCCTGCTGCCTTCAGGTCCTCCCAGAACGAAGGGTACGACTTTGTCACCACCTGCGGGTTGTTGATTACGACAGCCTGCTTCAGTGCGGCAGGCGCAAAGGCCAGCGCCATACGGTGGTCCTCGTAAGTGTCTATGGCAGCCAACGACTCTGCCTCGCAGCGCTCACCGTCCCAGTAGAGCACGCTGTCGTTCTCGTCGTGGATGACGAAGCCCAATTTCCGCATCTCCTTCTTCAGAGCGCTGATGCGATCGGTCTCCTTGATCTTCAGCGTGCTCAGGCCGCTGAACCGGAAATGGACCCCCATCAGGGCACACGTCACGACAAACGTCTGAGCAAGGTCGGGCGAGTTCACGAAGTCATACTCCAGTCGTGGCACGCGGCGACCGCTCTTGCGCAGCGTCACCGTCTGCGGCACACCTTCCTCCTTCGTCTGGAAGATGGTCTTCACACCGAGCAGCGAGAAGATATAGCGCACACTGGAGTCACCCTGCTTCGAGCCGTCCATCAGCCCCGACAGTTTCACCTCGGCATCGCGGTCGGCCGACAGTGCCACTATCTCGTACCAGTAGCTGGCGGCACTCCAGTCGTTCTCAATGAAGTAGTGGCGGCGGCGGTACGGCTGCGGCTTCACCTCTATCGTGTGCGCATCCGTCCACTCGGCATCGGCACCGAACTCGCGCATCATCCACAGCGTCAGGTCAATATACGGACGCGAGATGATGTCGCCCAGCAGGCGTAGCGTCAAACCGTTCTTCAACACCGGACCAATCATCAGCAGCGCCGACACGTACTGCGAGCTCACGCCGCCCTGCAGCTCCAGTTCGCCGCCCTGTAGCGTCTGGCCAGTGATGCGCAGCGGCGGGAATCCATCGGCAGCCACATACTCAATCTCAGCACCCAGACGGCGCAGCGCATCCACCAGGATGCCTATCGGACGGTGCCTCATGCGCTCCGTACCCGTCAACACGTGCGTGCCACGCATCACACTGAGGTACGCCGTCAGAAACCTCATAGCCGTACCCGCTGCTTTGATGTCGATTGTCTCGGGCATGTGGCGCAGCGCATCTATCATCACCTGCGTGTCGTCGCAGTCGCTCAGGTTCTGCGGCATCATGTTGCCGCCAGAGAGCGAATAGATGATTAGCGCACGGTTCGAGATACTCTTTGAGGCAGGCAGGTTAATCTCTGCCCTTAGCTTTTCAGGAGCTAAAACCTTATATTTTGTCATGTCGTAGTTCGGTGTTTTGGCAATGAAACGTCCTGTCATCGCCGTTTTATGGGGCAAAGTTACGACAAAAACGCCGAAAAACAAAAAAAGTTCCCATAAAATTTGCAAATGTCGAATAAAGTGCGTAACTTTGCACCCGCAAATCCGACTTAGGTCAGATGCCAAGCTTAAAATGGATCGGGATTTAGCGCAGTTGGTAGCGCACACGTCTGGGGGGCGCGAGGTCGCTGGTTCGAGTCCAGTAATCCCGACCAAAACAAAGAAGGCTGAGAGTTTTCTCAGCCTTCTTTGATTTTCTCAGAGGATATCGTCATCATCGTCGATGTAGTCCGTCGTAATTCTATTTCCTAAATTCTCTTAATATCATCCCGTTCATGTCATTATAAGCGGGATTTTTCTTATCTTTGCAGCCCATGAAACAGATAGAAGTAGTTGCAGCGATTATTTGCAAGGGAGATAAGATTTTCGCCACTCAGCGAGGATACGGCGAGTGGAAAGATTGGTGGGAGTTCCCTGGCGGAAAGATGGAAGTCGGTGAGACGCCGGAGGAAGCTTTGAAACGTGAGATTAAAGAAGAACTGTCAACAGAAATCAGCGTAGATAAGTTTCTTTGTACCGTTGAATATGATTATCCTCAGTTTCACCTGACTATGCACTGCTACTTATGCTCGCTTATGAGCGAGGCACTACATTTAAATGAACATGAAGCGGCACGGTGGCTATCGAAAAATGATTTGAAGAGTGTCAAGTGGTTGCCTGCAGATTTGGAAGTAATTGACGGAAAACTTATGGATATTCTGTATCCTCAAAACGCCCTGAATTTGCCGCCGTACGAGGCACGGATTAGCAAGGAGGGGGGACGCCGCAGGATTTTCGACGTCCTCCGCCGCAGGTACGTGGCGCTGACACCCGAGGAGTGGGTACGCCAGCATTTCGTACACTTCCTTGTCAGCAAGAAGGGCTACCCGCAGGGGCTGCTGGCCAACGAGGTGGAACTGCGACTAGGCGACAAAAGCCTGCGCTGCGACACGCTGCTGTACGACAAGGAGATGGCGCCGCGGATGATCATCGAGTACAAGGCGCCACACATAAAAATTCAGCAGAAGACGTTCGACCAAGTTGTTGCGTACAATCTTCTGCTGCGAGTGGACTATCTCGTCGTGTCGAACGGCCTGGAGCACTACTGCTGCCGTATGGACTATGAGCGGCGGTCCTACACGTTCCTGCCGGACATCCCAGCTTACGGGGAGCTATAACGCAAAAGACCGGCCTCTTCGGAACCGGTCTTTGCATGTGTGTTGTTACGCAGTGATTATTCAGAATCGCTGGCGTCGACGGCTTTCTTCGATGATGCTGTCGAGGTCTTGCGGATCGCGCGTTTGCGAGTGGTCTTCTTCTCCTCGGCGGGCTTCTCAATCTTCACACCGGCCAGTTCGGGGTCAATGAGGATACGGCCGCAATACTCGCAGACGATGATCTTCTTGTGCATCTTGATGTCGAGCTGGCGCTGGGGCGGAATCTTGTTGAAGCAGCCGCCGCAGGCATCACGCTGCACGTAGACGATGCCCAGGCCGTTGCGGGCGTTCTTGCGGATGCGCTTGAAGGAACCCAGCAGGCGCGACTCAATCTTCGACTCGAGCTCGGCAGCCTTCTCCTTAAGTTTCTCCTCCTCGGCACGGGTCTCAGCCATAATCTCGTCGAGCTCACCCTTCTTGATGTCGAGGTCGCTGGTACGCTCGGCAATGACCTCCTTGTTGCGCTGGAGCTCCTCGTTCTTCTCGGCGATACGGGCCTGTGCCTCACGGATCTTCTTATTGCACAGCTCAATCTCGAGCGACTGGAACTCAATCTCCTTCGAGAGAGTGTCGTACTCGCGGTTGTTCTTCACGTCGTCGAGCTGGCTCTTGTAGCGTGCCACGCTGGCCTCAGCGTCAGCAATCTCGCCCTTCTTCTGAATCACAGCCTGCTGGAACTCGTTGATATCGTCCTGAATGCGCTGGACGCGGGTGTTCAGACCTTCAATCTCGTCCTCGAGGTCGTTCACCTCCTGGGGCAGCTCGCCGCGGAGGGTGCGCTTCTCGTCAATCAGCGAGAGCGTTGACTGTAGCTGGAAGAGTGTTTTCAGCCGCTCTTCAACCGGCATTTCGTTTACGTCTTTCTTTGCCATAATTCTTTCTTTTATTTTGTCGTTATTACGTTATTCTCGTATCTTGTCTTTGCGCTAAAAATACTGGATGGGGTTGGTGTTTGTCTCGGCGATGATGGCCTCAACACCGGGGCAGCTGCGCTGTATGATGTCGCGGAACACCTCGGCGGTGTACTGCTCACTCTGGTAGTGGCCAGTTACGCATATCTGCAGCTGCTGCTCATAGCCGAAGTACTGGTGGTAGTGCATCTCGCCAGTGATGAAGGCGTCGGCTCCGGCTTTCACGGCATCGTCTGTCATGAAGTCGCCGGCACCGCCACAAAGGGCCACCGTCCGCACGGGGCGCTGCAGCAGCTCGTTGGTCATCAGGCAGGCTACGCCGAAGGTGCGCTTCACCAGCGCCACGAAGTCGTGTGCCGACAGGGGCGTCGGGAGCGTACCGACGACACCGCTGCCGCAGGTGACGCCATCGACCGTCCTCGGAGCCAAGAAGCGGACATCCTGAAGACCGAGCTTCTCGGCCATTTTGAAGTTGACGCCTCCCTCGGCATTGTCCATATTGGTATGCATCGAGACAACGGCGATGTCGTGCCGTATGGCCCGGCGCACCGTACGCTGGACATCGGTGAGGTCACTGACCTGCTTCAGTCCACGGAACAACAGGGGATGATGGCTGACGATGAGGTTGCACCCCTTTGCCAGCGCTTCGTCAACCACTTTTTCGGTAACGTCCAAACACAATAATGCCCTTGATACCTCCGCCTCTGTCACTCCAACCTGCAAGCCAGCGTTATCCCAACTTTCCTGCAGGGGCAGGGGCGCAAATACTTCAAGGGCACTTAACAGTTCCTTAATTTTCACGCACTAATCGTATGAATGGACTGCAAATATACGAAAAATTTTCCGAGATTGTTCTTTTTCGGTCTGTTTTTTATTCTTTTTAAAGTTTTTTTGGCCTTTTTTCCGCATCAACGGTTTCAAGGTTTCAGCGTCCCCCGCTTGTCGAACATATAGCTGTCGGCCATCCACACCGTCAGCAGCAGCGCACCGACGGAAGCGGCCAGTCCTGCGGCTGTCAGCACGAGGAACAGCGCTGTGGCCTGCAGTGGCGACAATCCGCCCATGAGCAGTCCCGACAACAGCATTGGCAGCACGGGCAGTCCCGTGACAGCCATCGTTGCCAGCGTGGGTTCCATCATTCTACGCAGTGCCTGACGGACGTAGGGAGTCAGCGCTGTGGGCCGCGAGGCACCGTTGCCCAACTGGGCGTAGTAGCTCGTACTGTCCGTACGCAGCGTCTCGAAATAGGTGCTTAGGCCCCGGATGTTCGTTGTCAGCACGTGGGCCGTCAGCACGGCGCTCACCGTTACTACCCATCGCGGTGCCACCAGGCTGTCGGCACCAACGGCGAGGAGTGTCAGCACACCAGCCGCAGCCACCGCCGCCGTCATACCTATCCAAGCAGGCAGGAACAGACGCTGCAGGGGCAGATGCGATCGGTTCAGCAGCACCCACGTGGCCACCATCGTCACGGCCAGCAGCCAGAGGCCGCAGAGCCAGGGCGACGACAGGCGCCACAAGGCCCATGTCAGCAAGGCGACGAAAGCCACCTGGGCCACCATGATGGCCACACCCCTGCCCGACCGCTTCAGCAGGGGCAGATCCAGACGCGCCAGCACATAGCCCGGCAGCGCCAGCAGCAGGAGTGCTATTACGAAGGTCAGTATCGTTATTTTCATCGTGTGTTCTCAGTCTTTTAATCGTATGGTTTTGTCCGATATGTTCAGGTACTCGTCGCGCTCGGTGGCCACCACCACCGTCCGTCCCTCGTCAGCCAGCGCACGCAGCTGTCCAAGCATCGCCAGTGGCGGATCATCGGCCAGCACGATGTCGCGTCCCTGCAGCGTCACAGCGGGCTGCACGATGGGGCGCGGCTCCCATGTCGCGGCAGTGGGGCCGCTCCAGATGGTCTCGAGGTCGGAGGTACGCGGTACGAACACCGCTGCGTGCTCCTCATGCCGCTGCGGCACATAGGCCATACGGCGGCGGAAGGTCGGTGCCGAAAGGGCCGTCAGCAGTTCGCCATTGACGCTCACCAGTCCGCTGTCCAGCGGAATGAAGCCCAGCAAGGCCTCAAGCAGGGCGGTCTTGCCACTGCCCTGTCCGCCGCTGATACAGGTCAGCTGCCCGCTCTGCGCCATCATTGACATATTGCTCAGCAGCAAGCGTCCCTTACGGGTCAGCGTAGCGTCCTTCAGTTCAATCATCAGCAGTGTGCCCTCCCCCTGTTCAGTTGTTCATGTAGACCACTCGCGTGGAACCGTCAGCCTGACGCTCGACGCAGAGGCCTCGAGGCGTCGACAGACGATGTCCGTGCAGGTCATAGTAGACCGTCGGAGCGCCATTCCAGCGCTGCACCTGCTGGCTGATAGCCGTAGCGCCCGCGTCCATGATGAGGACGTAGGTGTTCAGGCTCTTCTTCGGAATATGTACCAATACGGCGTTCGAGGGCGCGTCGATAGTAATATCCGACTTCTGACAAAGGTTCTCCTTCTCATTACCCGTCGACAGCACGTGGACACCACTCTTCACCGTGTAGGGCAGCTTGATATTCATGTCGTACTCCTTGTCAAACTTATTGATACACATCACGATAATCGAGTCGCCCTTGATGTATGCGGAGTACTCCATGTTCTTCTGCTCCTCGCCGGCTTTCAGTGTCGGGTTCGTGTCCAGTCGTGTCGAGCCGGTGACGTACTTCGAGAAGTGCGACATCACGTAGGCACGGGGCAGCAGCGTGTTCCTCGTGTTACCGGGGTTGTACTTCGACTCGCCCGTTCCCACGAATGACCAGTGGGCACGCATATACCAGTAGATGTAGCCCGTACAACCAGCCACCATACACTCGTTCAGCACGTCGGCAAACTTCAGCTGCTCATCCCAGTCTGGCAGGCTGTTCACCTTGTCCGAGACGGAGTTCTCCGTCATCCACACCTCCTTACCGTACTTCACGGCCATATCCGCCGATGTCTTCATGTTCGCCATAGGCGCACTGCCGTAGATGTGACCACCCACGATGTCTATCTGTTCGCGGGCCACGGCGTCGTTCATCAGCAGTTTGCAGTAGTTAGGTTCGTAGGCGAAGGGCTCGGCGCTAATCAGCCTTACACCGGGGTACTTCTCACGGTCCAGCAGGTTGGCGTAGTTCTTCACCAGCTTCAGTTGCTGCTCTGGGGTGTAGAGACAGCCGGAATAGTTTACCCACCAGTCAGGCTCGTTCTGAATGGAGACGGCATCCATCAGCACACCATGGTTCTTCATCCACTTCAGGAACGTGTTCAGCCACGGGAAGAACAACTCGTAGCAGTCATCCTTCAGCGTGGCACGGACGTTGCCCTGAGATTCCTTGTTACCCCCCACTGCCGAGCCGTTAGTCTTGTACTTTCCTGGCGGCGACCAAGGTGTGCCGAAGACGATGGCACCGCGCAGTTTCGCCAGCTTGGCCGACGGCAGCGAACCGTTCCAGTCGTAGTTGGTAGCCCAGCCATCAGGGTCGTTGCCCACAAAGTTCGGCGAAATCTCCATGCGCAGGATGTTCAGACCTATCGGCGACTGCTCTCCGTAGAGCAAGTCCACGGGCTTCGTGTCCGAGCCGTGTGGTTCCATCGCACCGTCACAGCAGGCAGCACCGAATCCCGTCACCTTCTGGTAACGGGTATTTTTGACCGTCAGAGTGATATTAGCTGCCAGGGCTGTCGACGTAACAGCCAGCAGAATAAAGGTATACAAAAACTTTTTCATTATCATTAGGATTGTGAAATTCTGCTGCAAAGGTAGTAATTAGTGTGAACAATACAAAACAAAAAAGGCTTTTTATTTCCCAATTGAATTATTTTCCGTACCTTTGCACCCATGATTTCGAACGAAGGGTACAGATTGCCGGCAGAATGGGAGCCGCAGAGCGGTGTGCAGCTGACGTGGCCACACGCCGCTACCGACTGGGCACCCATGCTCGACGAGATAACGGCGACCTACCGCGAAATGGCTCGTGAGATTGCCAAGCGCGAGGCTCTGCTGATTGTGGCACCCGAGGAATTCCCTTCGAGCTACGAGGTGCAAGGTGCAAAGTGCAAGGTCAGTGTCGTCCATATAGAAACCAACGATACCTGGGCCCGCGACCACGCCTTCATTACCCTCGTCCCAACCGAACAGAACTGCCCTCGTACCCCCGTACCCCCGTACCCCCGTACCTCCGAAACTCCGAGACTCCTCGACCTCTGCTTCAACGGCTGGGGCGAGAAGTTTGAAGCCGACCTTGACAACGCCATCAACCGCCGGCTCTACGACGCAGGCTGCGTCAGCGGTGAGTATGTGGACTGTCTGGACTTCGTCCTCGAGGGGGGCAGCATAGAGAGCGACGGACGCGGCACCATCTTCACGACCACTCAGTGTCTCATGGCGCCGCACCGTAACCAGCCGCTTTCACAGCAGCAAATCGAGGACGAGCTGCTGCGCCGTCTCGGTGCCCGGCGCATCGTCTGGATCAATCACGGCAACCTCGTCGGTGACGATACCGACGGCCACATCGACACCCTGGTGCGCATCTGTCCCGACAACACCTTGTTATATGTTGGATGCGACGACCCCGACGACGAGCAGTACGAGGAACTGCGACTCATGGAGGAGGAGTTGAAGGCTCTGCGCACACTCGACGGACGCCCCTACCGGCTGCTCCGTCTGCCCTCGCCGCGTCCCATCTATGAAAGAGCAGAGAGCAGAGAGCAGAGAGGAGATCGACTACCCGCCACATACGCCAACTTCCTCATCATCAACGGGGCGGTGCTCTACCCCACCTACGACCAGCCCGACCTTGACGCAGAGGCCGCCCGCGTCATAGCTGAGGCATTCCCCGGCCGCGAGGTCGTCGGCATAGACTGCCGCAGCATCATACGCCAGCACGGCTCCCTGCACTGCTGCACCATGCAGTATCCCCTTGCAGCAATGAGAAATGAGTAATGAGTAATTGAAACGAAGATGAAAGAACTCAAAATAGGATTTCTACAGCAGCACAACACTGCTGACGTCAAGAACAACATCGAGCGACTCGCCGACGGCATCGCCGACCTCGCACGCCGCGGGGCCGAGCTCATCGTCCTGCAGGAGCTCCACAACTCGCTCTACTTCTGCCAGACGGAGTGCGTCGACAACTTCGACCTTGCAGAGCCCATCCCCGGCCCCTCGACAGAAATCTACGGCGAGCTGGCGAAGCGTTACAATGTCGTCATCGTCACCTCGCTCTTCGAGCGTCGCGCCACCGGACTCTACCACAACACCGCCGTCGTCATCGAGCGCGACGGCACCATAGCCGGATGCTACCGCAAGATGCACATCCCCGACGACCCGGGCTACTACGAAAAGTTCTACTTCACCCCCGGCGACCTCGGATTCCATCCCATCCAGACCAGCGTAGGCTGTCTCGGCGTCCTCGTCTGCTGGGATCAGTGGTACCCCGAAGCAGCACGTCTCATGGCCCTTCAGGGAGCCGACATCCTCATCTACCCCACTGCTATCGGCTACGACGCCGCCGACACCCCCGAGGAGCAGCAGCGCCAACGACGCGCTTGGCAGACCGTCATGCGTGGTCACGCCGTTGCCAACGGACTCCCCGTCGTCGCCGTCAACCGCGTCGGCTTCGAGCCCCTCTCCTCTGAAGAGGGCATCCAGTTTTGGGGCACCAGCTTCGTCTGCGGCCCTCAGGGCGAGATCATCTACGAGGCCTCGGAGGACGACGAGGAGAGTATCATCGTCGAGATGGACATGGAGCGTAGCGAGCAGGTGCGCCGCTGGTGGCCCTTCCTCCGCGACCGCCGCATCGATGCCTACACCGACATCACAAAACGATTCATTGACTGATAGAGTATTTAGTATAGATTAAGGTATGAAGAAAACACTAATGGCCCTCGTGGCCCTACTCCTTCCACTCTCCCTCAGCGCCCAGCTCATCTCTGTGCAGCAGGGCACCGGACGCGTCGAGACGAAGAAGGAGAGCAAGAAGAACAAAGAAAAGAAGGAAAACGAAGTAAACAAGGAAATTAAGGAAACCAAGGAAATCAAGGTAAAGGAAATCAAGGTAAAGGAAATCAAGGTAAACGAGGAAGTCAAGGACGCCGAGCCGTCCACAACGGTTCAGGAGAACAAAGGCATCGAGGCCAGCGTTAAGGCCGACCTCGTCAGCCACTACATCTGGCGCGGACAGGACCTCGCCGGCTTCAGCATCCAGCCCAGCGCTTCGCTCTCCTGGCGCGGACTGTCCCTCACCGCCGAGGGCAGCGCCGGACTCCAGAAGGACGACTACTACGAGATGGACCTCACCCTGGGCTATAAGCTCGGCCCCGTCAACATCGGCGTCACCGACATGTGGTGCAGCGGTCTCGATGCCGAGGACCGCTACCTCTACTACAACAGCAAGCTCGGCGCACATAAGTTCGAGGGCAACCTCGGCGTCTCCTGCAAGTACTTCTCGCTGCAGGGCTACTGCATGTTCTGGGGCAACGACTACAAGATAGACTCCGACCGTCGCGCCTACTCCACCTACATCGAGCTCAGCGTGCCCTTCCGCATTTCCGGTATCGATTTCGAGGCAAAGGTCGGCGGCACGCCTATGGAGAGCGGCGGCTGGTGGGAGACACGCACCCGACAGACCGAACTGGGCGAACGCGAGGTCAACACCAAAGTCTACGAATATGGAGAAGGCCCCTCCTGCTGCCTCGCCTCGCTGCGTGCCACAAAGGACCTCCACTTCAAGGACGTGAGCCTCCCCGTCTTCGCTGAGATCAGCGTCAACCCCTATATGTCGAAGGCCACGATGCTCTTCGGTATCAGCATCATCCCCTGGTAACCCCATCCACCATTCACCATCCACAAGATTATGAACAACCTCAGATTCCAAGTTGTCGCCGAGGCCTTCCGTAAGCGCCCCGTCGCCGTCAGTGTCCCCTCGGAGCGCCCCTCCGATTATTTCGGCAAATACGTCTTCGACCGCAAGAAGATGCGTCGCTACCTCCCCAAGGACGTCTTCGATACGATGATCGACGTGATGGACCACGGAGCCCGTCTCGACCGCTCCATAGCCGACGCCGTAGCCACCGGTATGAAGCAGTGGGCTCAGGAGATGGGCGTCACCCACTACACCCACTGGTTCCAGCCCCTCACCGAGGGCACTGCCGAGAAACACGACGCCTTCGTCGAGCACGACGGTAAGGGCGGCATGATTGAGAAGTTCTCGGGCAAGCTCCTCGTACAGCAGGAGCCCGACGCCTCGTCGTTCCCTAACGGCGGCATCCGCAACACCTTCGAGGCTCGCGGCTACTCCGCCTGGGACCCTACGTCGCCCGTCTTCATCATCGACGACACCCTCTGCATACCCACCATCTTCATCGCCTATACCGGCGAGGCCCTCGACTACAAGGCCCCGCTGCTGCGTGCCCTCCACGCCGTCGACCGCGCCGCCACCGATGTCTGCCAGCTCTTCTACGACGATGTCCAGAAGGTCACCGTCAACCTCGGCTGGGAGCAGGAGTACTTCCTCGTCGACGAAGGTCTCTACTCCGCCCGTCCCGACCTCCTCATGACCGGCCGCACACTCATGGGCCACGAGTCCGCTAAGAACCAGCAGATGGACGACCACTACTTCGGCACCATCCCCGACCGCGTACAGGCCTTCATGAAGGACCTCGAGATACAGGCCCTCGAGTTGGCCATCCCCGTCAAGACGCGCCATAACGAGGTGGCTCCCAACCAGTTCGAGCTCGCCCCCATCTTCGAGGAGTGCAACCTCGCCGTCGACCATAACATGCTCCTCATGTCGCTCATGAAGCGCGTAGCCCGCAACCACGGCTTCCGCGTCCTGTTGCACGAAAAACCCTTCGACGGCATCAACGGCTCCGGCAAGCACAACAACTGGTCGCTGAGTGCCGACAACGGTGTGCTGCTGCACGCCCCCGGCAAGACCCCCGAGGAGAATCTCCGCTTCGTCACCTTCATCGTCGAGACACTCATGGCCGTCTACCGTCACAACGGTCTGCTGAAGGCTTCCATCATGTCTGCTACCAACGCCCATCGTCTCGGTGGCAACGAGGCACCTCCCTCCATCATCTCCTCGTTCCTCGGCACGCAGCTCAACGAGCTCCTCGACCAGATTGAGCAAATGAGAGATGAAAAATTAGAAATGAAAAATGAAAATGAAGAAATGACAAATGGCTCAACCCATTCCTCATTCCTCATTCCTCATTCCTCATTTACGAAGTTAGACATCCCCCAGATTCCCGACCTCATCGTCGACAATACCGACCGCAACCGCACCTCCCCCTTTGCCTTCACCGGCAACCGCTTCGAGTTCCGTGCCCCGGGCTCCAGCGTCAACTGCGCCAGTGCTATGATAGCCCTCAACGCAGCTATGGCCGAGGCGCTCACATCATTCAAGGAACGTGTCGATGCGAAGATGGCTGGAGGTAAGGAGAAGATTGCCGCCATTCTCGAAGTGCTGCAGGACGATGTGAAGACCTGCCGCCCCATCCGTTTCGACGGCAACGGCTACTCCGACGAGTGGGTCCTCGAGGCCGCCCGTCGCGGCTTGGATGTCGAGAAGTCGTGTCCCGTCATCTTCGAGCACTACCTCGACCCCGCCTCCATCCAGATGTTCGAGTCCACGAAGGTCATGAACCGCAAGGAGCTCGAGGCCCGCAACGAGGTCAAGTGGGAGATGTACGTCAAGACCGTCCAGATTGAGGCCCGTGTCCTTGGCGACCTCGCCATGAACCATATCATCCCCGTCTCCACCCACTACCAGTCGCAGCTCATCAAGAACGTCCAGGGCATGTCCTCCATCTTCCCCGACGACCAGTTCCGCTCCCTCTCCGCCCGCAATGTCAAGCTCATTGCCGAGATTGCCGAGCGCACCGAGCGTATTGAGCGACTTGTCGACGAGCTCACCGAGGCCCGCCGCGTGGCCAACCGCATTGAGTCCATCCACGAGCGTGCCATCCGTTACGAGTCCACCGTCTGTCCGCTCATGCAGTCCATCCGCGACGAGATAGACAAGCTCGAGCTCATCGTCGAAGACGGTCTCTGGACGCTACCCAAGTACCGCGAACTACTGTTTATAAGGTAGTCTGTTTACAACAACGATAAATAATTACTCATCGTCATCCCACACGCTGCAGCCACGGGCTGCAGCGTTGACGGTGTTGCCACCCGACTTGATCTCACCGGGAGCAATGTTCACACTTGTACCAGGCTCGCTCACCGCGTTGCCATGTTCGCTGACGGCGATGAACCGCTGCAACTGAGTCTTCACAATCAGGACAGAGGGCTTTCTATATGGCTTTTTCATAGGCTCACATCATTTTACGACAAACTTCTTCCCCTCGCTGACATACAGGCCACGCATGGGCGTTGCCACGCGCTGTCCCTGCAGGGTGTAGACGGCAGGGGCGTTGTCACGCCTCTCGGCCACCCTCTCCCGGATCATCGTCGGCGAGTCCTCGAACGACAGAACCAGTCGGGCGGGATCGGCACCCTCGAAGTGTATGTAGGCACGCAGGCCGCCCAAGGTGTTCGTCCCGGACGCAGGGCTATAGAGGAAATTGTCTGTACCGAGAAAGAGGTCCGTTCCGTCGGTATTCAGAGGCGTCGGACCAAAACACCCCTTGAAGCTTACGCCATTATACAGCACCGATTGCGGCGTTGCCGTCTTGATGGTGACGGCACGGAACGTAGGATTGACGCTGTCCCTGTCGCACTTCATGAGGAATGGCGTACCAGCCGCTACCGTACCTCCGCCGACATCACTGAACGTCATCACATTGTCCGAACAAGAGCTATAGGTCGTCATCGTGACACCCTGAGCGACGCCGATTGCCGTATAGAGGTCGCCACGGTAGACGTCGAACGGCAGGCAGAGCGTGTTCCAGATGCCGCCACGCAGCGTACGACGCGTCGCCACATCGACTATCTCCCCGATGTGCGACTCCAGCAGAGCCGAGTTGCCAGTAGCGTCCTGGTCGAGCGTGATGGTCTGTGGCGTTACCAGCAGCACATTATCGAGGTCGCAGTTGCTGCTACTTATCGTGACGGTAACCGTACTGTTGGGGAACTGCATGGGAACGGGATAAGTGTATAGCGTCCATTCGCCTTGTGTCGGTGTCAGCTCCTGCAGCCCACTTATTGGGCGGGTTTGGTTCGAGCCGAGTGCTGTGTAGTTCTCCGTCAGATTAAGCGTCGCTGATGACGAAGCAGTACGCCCGCGGAGACGGAATGTCAGGATGGCCGAGCGCCCGATGTCCAGTTTGTCCACCTGATAGCTGCTCGTCAGCACCTTGTAGCCATCTGTCTCTTCCGAGAACTCGTCGACGAAGAGACAGCTGCCCACATAATAGTCCGCTGAGGTCACCGCACTGGCCGTCTCGTCCTTATAGGCTATCGCCTTCACCGTCTGTGGCTCGCTGATGGTGATGGCACCTTCATAGAGCGTACTCTCGTCCGTCGGTGCCGACCCGTCCGTAGTGTAATAGATGCTCGCCCCTCCTGTCTCACAGTCCATCGTCAGCAGCTGAGCCGTCGGATAGTAGTAATTGGTGAGAGAGAATGTCGGCGCTTCAACAGTATTTGAAGACGTCACATCTGCCTGAACAACAATATTGTCGATGAGGACAATACCACCATAATTAACAGAGAAAACTATCTTTGTTGCCTCTACGGCATTAGTGATGTTAAACGTTACAGATTGATATGTGTTATCTGTAAGAGTGAATTGCTTCTGTGCTTCATTAATTGCCCCACCTCCTATTACATTAATGGTGAACGTTGTTGTATAACTTGTATTTCTAACGTAATTAAATGTCAATTTTAAATTACCAACAATGCCAATTCCTGGAGTAGTGGCAGAGCCATCAGAATCATCACGTCCTATTCTTAAACAAGACGTCGAATTATTGGCATTATTACTTATTCCACCATAACTTATATCCCAGTCAGCAGCTCGTAAACCAGCAATAGTTTTATCGTCAAAATCCTCACTCCACACCGTTGTCCAGTCAGCCCTGACGGTCTGAGCAAGCACGCAGAGGAGAAGGATTAATATCCCTCTATAATCCATTTGCTTCATAGGCTAATAGTTTTTTCCTCCGCAAATATAGGCAAAAAAACTTTCCCCTCCAACTTTTTTGCGAAAAACTTAACGTGCAAGGGGGTAAAAGACAGAAGACAGGATACAGAATCGCCGCTCTCTCAGTGTGTATACACCGGAAAACGGCGATTTCCGTTAAAGACAAACAGAAAACTACCCACACCCGGCACACCCGACGCACCTAAATCTGTGTCTTTTCCTGATTTCGGTTGACAGTTTATTGCTCTTTTCCTGATGTGGTTGACAGTTTATTGCTCTTTTCCTGATGTGGTTGACAGTCATTTTTCTGAACAAGTTGACACTTTAGTGGAATCGTTGACAGCTTTACTGAAAAGGGTGAAAAGGTAAGCTTTAGGATTCTAAAGGTGACCTTTAGCGATGAAAAGATGACCTTTAGCGATGAAAAGATGACCTTTGGGGTTAAATTCTCTAGAGAATTCAGAGCTAAAGATGACCTTTAGCGGCGAAAAGGTAAGCTTTAGACGGCTAAAGGTAAGCTTTTCAGAGTCCTCTTTCCCCTCCCGCCCGGGAGGGGCCGGGGGTGGGTTCTAGAGGGCGGGGGGGGGGGGTATTTAGGTGCGTCGGGTGCGCCGGGTGCTACCTAATTTTTGTTAACCTCATACGTCCGCGCGTAAGAACCTTAATATTCAAGGGGAAATGACAAACTATGTTTTTTAGGACCGAAGGTCCGGTGTTTTTGCTCACGTAGTATGTGATGTCTCTGCAAGAGACCAAGAAGAGAGGTGGATATTTTTATCTGGGTGCTTGCACACAAGGAAAAACTGCTGCCTCTCGTCTTGTAAGGACTGTAAGTCCGTCACATACTACGTGAGAGTTCTTTTAGGTTTTTGTTATAAACAGTAGCCCTGCGCGAGACCGCATCGTAACTACCAGTGAATCAGTGTGTAAAAGAATTAGGATTTGACGAGGCAGGGCACTTTCCTTGGAGGCTACAGGAATATTCTATATCTTTGCACCCAGAAAACAGACATTGTGGGAAACCAGGTTCCATGCGGCCGTCGCGAACCTTCCTGATGGATAAACAGCGCGCTGCACAACAGCGGAAGCAGCAATACCGATTGACTCGTCGAATGTAAGTGCTTCAACCATAAAGCCCAATCGCAGCTTTCGGTGCACTCCGGCTACTGGGATCTCCCACGTCCATGTGTCTGGATGATAACAAAAAGAGAGGTACCAAAACGTAAGGCTAGCCAGGGCTGTGCCCGCAGGGATGCGCGCCAGCCCCCCGGTCCCGGTCCACTGACGGTTCTGGTCGCCGTCATGGGCCGAGGCCCAGACTAGTCGGGCTATGTGTCACAGTGCGCAATGTGACCACAGTTCGGCAAGGTACCTCACAATGGGGACAGTCCCCGTTGTGAGGTCAAACGGTTTGTCCCGTATATCAGCAGTTGTCCCCTACCTCACAATGGGGACTGTCCCCCGTGTGAGGTTTTGGTTTGCTGCAAACAAAAATCCGCAGACCTCGTGGCCTGCGGACTCTTTTATTCAACAATTACTTTCTCTTACTTAATCAGTTCTTTTGCATTCTTGCAGATGTAAACGGCCTCGAGGGCAGCTACGGCCTCAACGGCCAGCGAAAACATTGTTAATACCATAATCTTTTCCTTTCTCAACTTTTTTAATTGTTATCCTGTGTCTTTTTACCTTTTGACGGTGCAAAGGTACAACCCTTTTCGCTTTCCCAAAATATTTTCTCCTCTTGTTGAGCAAAAATGCCTCATTACTTGATGATTATCAACACTTTGACATAAATCAACGCCTCACACGGGATGTCCCCCGTATGAGGTCATACGTTCCTCAGCCTCCAGCAAAGGTGTTCTTGTGCGTTTGTGATTGCACCTATATATATAGTGCAATCACGAACGAACGAAATGCCGCTCGAAAAATACGATTCTTCCCCTGTTTTAACATATAGAATAATATGAACAACAGAAGATTTCGTTGTGACACTTGTCCTCGAACAGGTGGCACTTATTGTCCAATACCCGCCACTTATTTCGCAATAAGTGGCTCTTTTCGAGCGAAAAGAGCCACCTATTTACACAAAAGCCATACCTGCTCTCATGAATTGAAAGATGATAGACGTTTTTACAATCTGTCCAGATGGCATTGCATCCTCGAGCCGAGCCTCAACTATTACTTAATGAAGATTTTCTTGGAACGTCCCTTCGCATCACGGACAATCACCAGTCCCTTCTTCGGTTTCTCCTGACGACGGCCGTCAATCGCATACATCCGCGTCTCGCCATCGCCGTTGCTGATGTCCCTGATAACCGTTGCGAAACGGCTACCGTTCACTGTGATGTCGTAGGCGGGCATCGTCGTGGGATGAGAGCCCCAGACAAAGCGGTACTCTTCGTTCTCAGAGACTGGTGGAACAATCGTCGAGCCGAAGTCCACTACGACCGTCTTGTACACCTCGCCGTCAATGACATAGGTTATCGTATACTGATTGGCTTTGAAGCTACCCGTCACCGTCACGTCGTAGGCGGGCATTGTCATCGGCAGACCATCCCAACCCACGAATGTGTATCCTTCCTTGCTGGGCTTAGCTTCGGCTACGATATTCTTTCCAAATATTACTTCTACTATCTTATATACATTATCATCAACCTCATATATCAGCTTATACTTGTTTGCGACAAAAGTTCCGTTAATCGTTATGTCATTGGCTGGCATCGTGCTTGGATATGCTCCCCATCCACTAAACGTATATCCGTCCTTGGTCGGAGTCGGTACTGATGGTATTGTTGAGCCATAATTAGCCTTCGCGGTTTCATAGATTTCTCCGTCAATCATGTAGGTTATTGTATACTGATTGGCTTTGAAGCTGCCCGTCACCGTCACGTCGTAGGCGGGCATTGTCATCGGCAGACCATCCCAGCCCACAAACGTGTATCCTTCCTTCGATGGCTCTGCCTCGGCAATGATGTTCTTGCTGTACTCCACATCCACCGTTTTGTACGGTTCGCCGTCCAGTTCATAAGTGAGGGTATACGTGTTGACAGAGAACGTCCCCGTGATGATGATGTCATGAGCTGGCATAGTCGTCGGCAAACCGTCCCAGCCCGAAAAAGAGAATCCCTCTCTCGTGGGTGAAGGTTCTGTCGTAATCATGTCACCATAAGCCATCTCGATGACTTTATAAGTTTCGCCATCAACAATATACGTCAAATGATACTTATTCGCGACAAACGAACCGTTAATCGTGACATCTTCGTGTGGCATATAAGCAGGCGTCTCTGGACATTGATACGTATATCCGTCCTTTTGAGGTCTGCTACCAATGTCAATGGGCTCTCCCTCATAATAGTTCAGGGAAGCCATGACTTCATCACCTGCTTTATATTGTAATGTGTACTTCTGTATGGAGACAATGCTTCCAAAGAGGCTCCAGGGAGACTGGCTTGAATAATGCTCAATACTTAATCCAGGAACGTGAAGCGTTGCGTTCACCATATTGTCATTTGAGTAGGGCATCATGTTGCCATGGAAGTCTCCAAAACAATAGTCACCTGCTTCTGGGACAATCTCTGAATAACAATACACATCGCTCAGATGGTCACTCCCTGTAAATATCATGTCAGTAAGTGACTGTAATTGTTTGGGCAAATAGATTGTTTCCAAGTTAGTTAATCCATAAAAGGCCATCGATCCGACAGATTTCAAAGTACTGGGCAGTCGGATTTCTTTTACTTTCGTATTATATGTGAAGGCACTCTCTTTGATTTCCTCAACGCCTTCAGGAATAACGATCTCCTCCAAGTCACGAGTCGTGCGGAAAGCGTATGAACCTATCACTTTGACTGTTGGAGGAATGACCGTCGTAGAGCAGCCAAGAAACAATGTGTTGGTTGCCGTTTCGATGATTGCGTTACAGCCTTCACGGGAGTCAAACTTCGGATTGCCCTCGGCAACGGAAATAGCACGGATACCCGAACCGGAGAACGAAAACTTGCCTAGTGACAACAAAGTCGATGGTATACGGAGGGAGGACAGCATCGTACAGTTCCTAAATGCATTATCAGCAATCGCTGTGACTCCTTCTGGAATTGTTGACGCATTGGAACCGAAAAGCAGCATCCCCGTCGATGACTCAATAATAGCATTACAATTCTCACGTGAATCAAATGTCTGATTGTCAGCATCAACGACAATTGACGTTAACCCTTCGCAGCTCATAAACGCATTCGGGCCAATCGTAGATATACTCTTGGGTATCGTGATGGCATTCAGCATAGTGCAACAGTCGAATGCAGATTCACCAATAGAAGTAACAGGGTATACTATCCCATCGTCTTCAACCTGTTCGGGAATATTGATATTCCCGCTGTAACCATCAACAGTTGGGCCGCCCATCCTCTCCACGACGACAGCGTGACGCGGTTCATCATACAACTCGTAGAATAATCCATCTATCAGTGTTGGAATCACCCTGATTCTCCACCATTCTTTCCAATAAGAATCCATTCGATATCCCTGAACAGCCTGACGTGGAACAAATACCTGCCCATAGCTGGAGAAACTGTTCCAATAAACAACAGGCGGAGCTGCTGATAATATAGTAAGTGTGTCAATATATGAATTGTTATTGAACGCGCACTCTCCGATAAACTCTACGTTTGATCCTATCGTCACCGACTCCATTCTATCGCAGTTTGAGAAAGCATAGCTTTCAACGCCAATAACTTTGTAAATGATGTCATTGTATTCTATTGTATCTGGGATTACAATGTCACCTGCACACTTTTCACCGTCATTTGGACTTGCTACCGTTGCCGTTTGGTTGTCTGTCTCAATGTTGTACAGGATACCATTTGTTTCTGTCTGGATAGTTTCAGAAGCCACCATCAATGGTAGAAGTAAGAGCAGGTGTAATAGTATTTGTTTCTTCATAGTTAATATAGATTGTTCCTTCTTGGATGTAAAAAACGTGAGCAGTTTACTTCGCTTACGTTTCGGAGGTATTGGGGATAACCTTAACTGCTTAAACGAGTAAATGCTCACGCCGAACGGCGTGAACTATCTACTTCAGTTCTTGCAGTATTTCTTTCAATTCCCCAATTGTCCGAAACAAGAATCAAAAGTGGAGCGTCACGATATGTCCTTGTTATGTCGTTATGTCATCATACGCAGTACGGTTTGGTTAGACGATTATTTTGTCTCGAGTTCCTCAAGATACTTTACTATTTTCTCACGTATCTGGTAAAGATCCACTGATATAGCTTCCCATACGAGGTCTTCCTCTACATTATGGTACCCGTGAATCAAGAAGTTACGCATATTGGTAATCTGCCGCCATTGCAATTCGGAGTGTGACTCGCGAAACTCGAATGTGAGCATATTAGCAGCTTCACCAATAATCATGATGTTGTAGATGACTGCATGATATGATTTTTTGTCAGCCACGAACGCTTCCATATCACGACCATCCACATATTGGAAAATCGTGTCAATGGCCTGCAGAATATCCCGTAGCCTCTTTGGATCATTACGCTGCTCTCTCATAAATCAGTATTTTATCGCGGTCAGCACTTTCACGGGCAAAGGGCATCAGACCGCCATCGGTGATTAAATCTACTTCACAACCAAGTAGGTCTTTCAAGTCTTCGTACATCCCACTCAATGTGAACAAACTGAAATGCTGGGATTTGTCAGGCAGAATGAGTATGTCGACATCAGAGTCAGCACGTTGCTCACCACGTGAATAGGAGCCAAAGAGCCATGCCTTCAGGACAGGTTGCGTCTTGAAGTATTCGGCTATCTTTTGTGTCATTGCCTGTGTACTCATAATATATGAAAATAGTTGTTCTACGCCGCAAAGATAGGCATTATTCCTGAAACTTCCAAGAAAAAGAACTAAAAAAGCAAGTTAGGAGCTATTCTTGGGGCAAGGAGCTGGGGGCAAGAGGAAAGTGGAGTTTAGATCAATCAGGGAAATTCGCAATTTATGCATAGGAGTGCATTCCCCCGAGGAAGTAATTGACACCGAAGTAGGTCATGAGGAGGGTGAGGAAGGCAAGGAGGATGTAGAGGTGGTATTTGGTGGAAGGTGACTGGTGGATGGTGACTGGTGAGCGGTGGAGGGGAACGGCGTAGACCATGAAGGTGATGAGGGCCCAGGTCTCCTTAGGATCCCACGACCAGTAGGTGCCCCACGACACGTTGGCCCAGATGGCGCCGATGAAGATGCCGTAGCCGAGGAAGACGAGGGCGGGATAGAGCATGAGCTGGGAGAGGAGCTGCATCTCATCACGCTTGGCAGGGACAATAAGGGCAGTGAGGGCGGCGACAAACGTGAGCGACAACAGGGCGTAGGCCATCATGATGACGGACACGTGGAGGGTGAGCAGCGGCGAGTTGAGGACGGGCATGAGGTGAGTCATCACGGGGTCCATCTGGGAGATGTGGCTGACGAGCAGCAGGAAGCCAGAGAGCAGGAAGCCGAAGGTGATCATGATGGGGAAACGGCGCCAGAGGAGCACGGAGAGGAGCATGACAAACCAGGCGAGGACGAGCATGGTCTCGTAGCCATTGCTCATGGGGACGGTGCCGGTGACTATCCAGCGCAGGGCGAGGCACACAGTGAGGGCCACCCAGGCGAGTGCCAAGAGCACGACGGGGACGGAGGAACGGAGCCACGTGGGGCGGAACAGTCCGACGAAGAAAAGGAGGAAGCCCAGCGTGAGGCAACAGATGAAGAGGATGGTGGGTAGCGGCACCTGGTTGTAGAGACGCTCGGCACGGACACGCAGCGGCGACGGCAGCGACTGGCGGCCGAAGCTCTGCTGATACTGCAGCAGACGGTCCAGATACTGGTTGGCAACGGCGAAATGGCCGGCCTGGACCTCGCCATTGAGACGGGCGAAGACGTCGCGCATGTACTTTCGGTGCTCCGAGTCCATGTTGTCGGGAAGCGTGGAGGTGGGGGCGTACCACGTGACACGGCCGTCGGCAGCATAGGGGAACACGCGGACGGGGGTACCGCGGTGGAGCTGTTCGATGAGCATCTGCTTCTCGGCCATCTTCATCGGCTTGCTGTCCTGCTTCAGGGGCTCGGCCATCCAGTCGTCGTAGTAAAAGATGAAGCCGGTGAGCACCTGCTCGGCGGTGAAGCCCTGGTAGCTGCGACGGCCGTAGAGCTTCTTCGTGAAGTCGAGGGCATAGGTCTGCATGGGGCAGACACGGTCGTTATAGACCACGAAAAGTTGGCCGAAACGCTCGGCAGTCTCGGCGGGCAGCGTACGGGGTGCGCTATGAGCAGCGAGGCAGACCACGCACAGCACGGCGGCAGCGGAGACACGCCGCAGCAACTGGCGGTAACGGCCGCGGGGGTCGACGAGCACCCAGAGGAGCGAGAGGAAGAGCAGGCCGTAGCCGGTATAGGTGACGGGGATGCCCCACGGGTCGCTGTTCATCGTGAGGATGCTGCCGCGGAGGTCCTCGTCGTAGCTGCTCTGATAGAGACGCACGCCGCGATGGGAGGCGATGCGGTTCATGGAGACAGTGAAGGGACGGCCGTCGATGACGAGGTGCGAGACGTAGTCGCGCGGAGCGTCGGTACCCTCGTAGTACTGTATCTCGAACGACTTGAGCGTGACGGCGAAGGGCAGCGCGTGGAGCTCCATGTCGCGCGTCATGTACTGCTGCTGCGTCTCGCCCTCGCGCAACAGGACGAGGCCGCGGCGGGCGGTGAGGTGCGTGAGCAGGGCGCCGGCAAGGATGACGACGAACGAGAGGTGGAGCAAGATGACAGAGGTACGGGGGTGCGGGGGCACGGGCGTACGTGATGCGAGGCGCGTGGTACGAACAAAATAGGTGATGCCGGCGACGGTGAGCAGGGCCCACAGCGCCGAGAACCACCAGGCGCCGTAGATGTGGTCGGAGACGAACTCGGTGCCCTGGTATTTCTCGACAATCGTGGCGGCAGCCATGACGGCTACCACCACGAAGTAGAGTATGATGACGGTCTTCTTCACTACGTATAGAACGGAAAATCAGCCGTTTTATTATATGGACTCGACGAAGCGGACGATGGCGTCGCGGTCGGCCTTCGGGAGGTTATAGAACTTCTCGGTAGCGCGGTAGCCCTGCGACTGGCGTGAGTAGCCGTGCCACATGATGGCCTCAGTGACCGAGCGGGCACGACAGTCATGCAGACGGTCGTCGGCACCGGTCAGACGGCGCGAGAGTCCACGGCCCCAGAGGGGTGTGGTGCGACACCAGCCCGTGCGAATATCGTTCTCCATGAACAGACGGTGCTGCACCATGTCGGTATAGGGCCAGATGGTCTGACCGGGGTACTTCGGCAGCAGCTTCGTGTAGTCGCCGTCCTTAGCCAGGCCGTTGGCGTCGGCATAGGCACGCGTCGAGGCATCAACCCACATATTGTCGGCACCCGTCTTCCACGACGGACGGTGACACTGGGCACAGCCGATCTGCGAAAACAGCTCCTTGCCACGCTGCACCTGGGCATCATTGAGGTTACGGGCGGCGGGGACGGCCAGACCACGGTGCCACACCATGAACTGGTAGTACTGGCGGTCGGACATCTCCTCCTGGCCGTTATAGGGTGCACCCTCGAGGAGGTAACGCTCGAAGGTCTCCTTCTTGGCCACGGACGAACAGGAGAGTACCTCGAGGATGCGCTCACGGATGCCCTCGTCGGTGCCGTCGGCATAGTAGGGATGGAGGGCGCTGAGGGTGGAGGCGCCATGCTCACGGATATACTGAACGACCTCGGGATCGTCGCTCATGGCCTTGGCCCAGGCGGCGGTGGTGTAGAGCCAGTGGCGGTCGCTACGGGTGACGTTGGTGATGTTCCAGATGGCATTGGCACCGGCACCGTCCTGCAGCGTGCCGCGGGTCATGGCGTAGGTGAAGCGCTTCAAGGGGCCGCGGGTGCCGTTGTGCTGTCCGGTGTTGTTGTAGGGGGCACTGTAGTAGGCACTGGCCTTAAACGTTCCGGCGGCCTTGTCCCACATGTTGGGGTTCATGTCGACGAAGCGTGCCTCAGAGGCCCACTGCGCCTCGATGTCGGCATCGTCGATGGCGTCGAGAAGACCCGTGCCGTAGACGCCGATGGTGGACTCCAGACGCACCTCGTAGTCAGTGGGACGGGGCGAGGTGTTGAAGGCTGTGGCGGGGATGGTAACCTCAGGATAGATGAGGGCGTACTGCTCGCCGTCGGGGAAGGTCATCGGCAGTCCGCTGGGCATCACCGAGACGTTCTTCCACTGGATGTCAATCTGCTCCTCGTCGATGGGAGCCTTGAAGGGCTGCATGGCCTGCGTCTGGGGCATACCGGTAACCTCGCTGACGTAGCCCGACGCCTCGGTGGTGTAGCGCACACCGTCCTCGGTGAAGGCCTCCTGGGGGTGGTAGACGACGAGCAGGTAGCCGTTGCCAACCTGGTTGGCACGATACTCCGTCTGACGCTTGCCGTGGCCGTAGCCGGGATGACAGGCTATGCAGCTGCTGCGCACCCAGGCAGGACCCAGTCCGCGACGCGGTGCCTGGTCGATGGTGTAGAGGTGTTCGAAGAAGTCCTCACCGACGGTGAAGTCGTCCTCCATGCCACTGACCTTTGCCAGGGCAGGGGCAGGGGCCGAGTAGCTGGCCTTCTCGGTGGTGCCCAGCTCGCCGCCGGGATACCACTCCTCGGCGGTGAAGTTGCCCGTGGCCTTACCAAACACTTCCTCGGCGGGGGTCAGCTCGCCGAAGTTCTCGATGTTCTCATCATCGCCAGAACATGCTGACAGCGCCGTGGCTGCCAGCATGGACACGATGAACATTCCTGAAAGTTTGTCCATAGATTGTTTTTTTATTGTTTCACTATTCTCATACCTCGAAAGATTACTCCTCGGTCGTCGACTCCCAGTTCGTGGGATCGTCGAAGTTCTTGTTCCAGATGACGCTGCAGTACTTCACGAAGGGCGACGGCATCGCACCAATCTTGTCGATAGCGTTGTTGAAGGCGTTCTCGACGGCGGTGTTGACACTACCCTTCCCCACACCGGCAAAGAAGCTGTGGAAGCTGCCGCTGGCGGCACTGCCGTTGAGGGAGCCCAGCCACACGTTGCGGATGCTGCGGATGTTGTCCTGGAAGTCGGTGATGGAGTTGTAGCTGTAGGGCGACTCCACGTAGGCGATGTCGCCGTTGGTGAAGGGGTTGGCAATCTTCGCCGTGCCCACCTCGTTGCAGATGGCCACACACGAGCCCTCGTCATCGCTCAGCACCTGGGCGATGGCGTCCTTCAGCGTGGGGAAGGTGCTACGTGAACCGGCGACACCAGCCTGAACGAGGTTCTCGCCGTAGGAGAGGCCGGCAGCCGTCTGGTAGTCCAGTCCAGCAGCCTTCACGACGGCCACGCGACTCGCGTTCTTCTCGCCCTCCCAGGCCACCTGCAGCTGGAAGCAGCGCTCCTTCAGCAGACGGCACACCTGCTGGGCGTACTTCAGCTCGTCGGCACCGCTGACGCTCTCGAAATTCTTGTAAGTGTCGTTCGACTGCAACTCGCTGACCTTGCGGTTCTGACCGTTACGGAACAGGATGAACTCCAGGGCGTGGAAGCCGAGGATGGTCGACTCGTCCTCAATCTCAGCCTTCATGCCACCCTTGAAGTAGTCGAGCAGCTCGGCACGGTCCAAGGGCCATGAGTCGATGGTGGGGTCGATGCTGAAGTCGCTGGCTGCACCGCCAAGGAAGGCCTCCGAGCGCTCCCAGTGCTGACGGGCAGCCTTGAAGTCCTTGCAGGCCTTGTCGATCTGGGCCTGCGTGATGGTGCTGACGGTCAGACCGTTGAGGGTCTTCTCCAAGTCCTCGACATCGTTGGCCAAGTCAGTGTAGGTGGGTACGATGACGTTAGCGACGACGTTGGTGAGCACCTGGCGCAAGGCCGTCTCCTGCTCGGCAGTGAGAGCGGCGGCGGCGATGGCCTCGTTGGCACTCTCGAGGGCGCTCACGGTGGCGTCGCAGGCATCGATGGCGTCAACGCCAAAGGCGCGGTTCTTGTACGTCTCGTCCGAAGTCGAGTTATTGTTGTCGTCGTCATCGCTGCACGACGACAGGGTCAGGGCGCCCAGCATGACGGCCACTGACAGGAACAAATACTTTTTCATTAGCTTCATAAAACCTTTTATGATTGATTATAACTATACACTATGAACTATGCACTATGAACTATTTGAAGAATCCTTCGTAGGCGACGGAGATGTTCACCGCCGGCTCGTCGTTGTAGAGGTCCTTCAGGAAGCGCTTCGAGAACTCGGCCTTCACCACCACCTGAGGCACGGGGAAGTAGTTCACACCCACGGCCATGCGCTTCACCGCCGTATAGTTGTAGCTGATACCCTTCGTCGCCGAAGCGTAGGGGTCATACTGCTCGTAACGGCCGAAGAGGTAGAAGTGTTTGGTGGAGGGTGACTGGTGGAGGGTGGATGGTGTGAGGAGCGGGAGGATGTCGTAGCCAGCCTCGAGGCCCACGGCGTAGGCGTTCTTCGACACGTAGGCGGAGTGGTGGAAGGGCGACTTCTTGTTCATGCGGTTGTAGAGGTACTTCAGTTGCTCGGCATCGCCCAGATAGCCGTAGTCGGCCTGTCCGCGGACTATCCAGTTGTGACCTTTATAAGTAAGGTCGAAGGCGCCCACGACGACACGGCCCTTGTAGGTGGCATCGACACCAGCGGCATTGCGCGGATAGCTGTTGCCGATGGAGTGGCCGTAGTAGCCCGAGAGACCGAGACGCAGGCCACGTACCGAGTAGTTGTCCAAACGCATGGCGACGCCGTACTTATTGGCGACATCGTACTCCAGCGGCGACTTCGTGCCGTTCTTGATCCAGTTGGTGTTCGTGAAACCGTCGGCATTCAGGCCAGCCAGCAGCTGGGCCTCGTAGCGGAAGTCACCAGCGCGGCCGTAGAACGACGCGCCCGTCTGGTGCCACGTCGACGGCATGATGGTGCTCTCGCCCTCAGGACGGTAGACGGTGAAGAAGTTCGTGGGCTCGTGGTGGGCGTTCGTCAGGCCAACGGGCACGACGATATGTCCGAAGCGCAGGTTGGTAGCCCTCGAGAACGACTTCTGGATCCAGAACTGCTCGAGCTCCACCTCGCCGCCTTTTTCGACCTCCTGTTCCCACTCGCCGCCTTCCTCGTCTTCCTTCTCGTAGGCCAGGCCGTTGCCGCCGTGCTCGAACTCAATCTCTGTGCCGAACGTCCAGCCGTGGCCAAAGTCGTAGCCCATGTAGATGACAGCGTGGGGAAGGTCGAACTTCCCGTGCGACGGGTCGTCACGGTGCTCCTCGGGCTGGGAGTAGCGGCTCACGTGGTCGCTGTAGAAGTTGCGGCTGTAGCACACCTCGCCGTAGCCGCCCACACTCAGTCGGCTGCCTGCAGAAGGGTTGACGGCAGCACGGTTCAACACACTGTCGCCGGCACTCTCCTGAGCCATCGCTGACAGCGGCAGCATCAGCGCCACCATAATATATAATACAAACTTCTTCATCGTTTCTCTTTTTACTTTATACCTTTATTTTTTCGGCTGCAAAAGTATAACGATTTTCACGCCCCCGCAATACCTAAAAACGATGATTTTCGTTCAAAATACCTACAAATAAGGATTGTGTATCTACACAAAAATGTGTACCTTTGCACCGTCATAAGAAATAGGTATGAAGAATCAGAAGATGTATGAGGCGGACGACAAGATGATCTCGCTCATCCGCGACAACTACGACCTCCTCCAGTCGCTCGGCAGTTTCGGCATCAGCCTCGGCTTCGGCGACAAGACCGTCCGTGAGACCTGCGAACTGAACGGCGTCGACACCTACACGTTCCTCGCCGTTGTCAACTTCACCTCTAACGGCTACGGACACTTCGAGGACGACGAGCAGCTCGACGTCAAGACTCTGCTGCACTACCTCGACGCCAGCCACAAGTACTACCTCGACTTCCAGCTGCCCTTCATACGGCGCGAGCTCCAGGACTCGCTCCTGGGCGGCGACGACTCCCTGAGCCGCATCATCCTGAAGTTCTACGACGACTACGCCCAGGAGATACGCCGCCACATGAAGTACGAGCAGAAGACCCTCTTCCCCTACGTACAGTCGCTGATAGACGGACAGCCCACGACGGACTACAGCATCGAGACCTTCTCGAAGCACCACAGCGCCGCCGACAAGAAGCTGCGCGAGCTGAAGCTCCTCATCATCAAGTACCTGCCCGGCGACGGACTGCACAACAACCAGCTGACCGCCACCCTCCACGACATCTACGACAACGAGGCGTGGCTCCAGCAGCACGCACTGGTAGAGGACTGCATCTTCGTCCCCGCCATACGACGGCTGGAGCAGCACGTCAAACAGCTCGACGTCACCAAAAACATCTCGGCCATGGTCTTCAAGGGCGGACAGGACAGCGAGGCCCTCTCCGACCGCGAGCGCGACGTCATCATCGGCGTCGTCCAGGGCCTGCAGAACAAGGAGATTGCCGACCACCTCTGCATCTCCGTCAACACCGTCATCACCCATCGCCGCAACATTGCCCGCAAGCTGCAGATACACTCGCCCGCAGGCCTCACCATCTACGCCATCCTCAACGGACTCGTCGACATCTCAACCGTCAAACTCTAACGCTCAAACCATCCTCGTACCTCAGCGCCTCCGCGCCTCCGTACCCCCCGACTTCTGGCATTGCCTCCTGAAAGATTCGTGTCGTCTCTGCCTCTGCCTCAGCGGCCTCCATCTCTGCGTCCCACTCCATCTGCAGCTGAGCGGGATACCAGTTGCTGTTGTACTTCTCGCCGAACAGGTAGTCGTAGTACGTACCGAACGTCTCGCTGGCCAGCCGTTCCCACTTGGCGTCCCACCATGCGTACTCCGGATAGCCCAGCGCCCGCCACATGTCGCTGACACGCCTGACCAACAGCTCGCACTCCGTCTCCGAGATCACATCCGTCAGCCTCACACGCTTGTTGTCGAACCACACGTAGCGCCAGTCGTCGAAGTCCTTGTCCTCAATCAGACTGGCCGTGAAGAGCCACACCTTCCGAGCCCACCAGAAGTGGCCCGTCTCGGCACAGAGGTCGCCGATGTACATCCCCTTCTGGAACTTACGCTTACAGCTCTCCGCGCAACGTATGGGATGAATCTCGCGGTTTACCAACTCCTTCAGCAGACGTGCTTCCAGATGAGTCACGACACCACAGGGCGTGCAGCTGCACACCCTGTAGGGAATTCTTCTTCTCATAATTCTCTGTAAGTTTTTTGTGTAACAATGTGAAAGATCTCTTCCGGCTTAGCTGTCAACGCAAAGAATGCTTAGCTGTTAACACAATAGCCGACCATTCACCAGCCCCGAAAGGCCGGTGTCTGTGGGTCCTTCGACCCCTTGTTACACTGTGCTTACTCTGTGAAGCGGATTCTTAGTCAAGTCATCATGGCTCTCCAATTTCGGCCGCAAAATTACATAACTTCCCCCATACCGCCAAACATTTTCCGCCCTTTTTCTCCCTTTATGGAATTTTAGTATTTCTTCTGATAGAATACCGAACAATGATGACTCTCCATCTTTTTCTACCAGTCGTTAATGTCCGAATGAGCCTCTACGGCATCCTCAATACGGACAAGCTGAGTCAGGGGCAAAGATGGGAATATTTCCGAAAGTTCCAAATAATTTGCGAAGAAAATGCCGAAAAACTTTTTAGCAAGCCTGGTGACCCCACCTGCTGATGGGAAACATTTCGAAAGCGATTATTTTGCCCATTTCAGCATAATAAACTAAAAAATTTTGCCCGGTAGGTTGTCAGGTCGTCAAAATGCCGATGTACAGGGCGTTTTGACAACCTGACAACCTATTGGACGAAAAAATCTAGTATAATAAAAAAATGAGTTACATCAGCCCGTCTACGGGCAGGGGGCCTCCTTCCTGTAGGCGAGGCCGGTGACCAGGCAGCAGAGGTCGCCACGCTGGTTGGTGATGCGTAATTGTGCGTAACATTGACACTATAAGAAAAATTTATCTTTTTATCGAAAAATGTTTGGAATTTTGGGCGAATTGCACTATCTTTGCACCATCGACCTTTTGAAAACGTGAAAAAACAGATATTGTATGGCAATACTTACCAATAACCAACAAATAGGGAAGTACGAGGTGAAGCGGATCATCAAGGAGAACAGCTACTGCGAGACGTACCGCGTGGAGGACGAGCAGGGCGAACCGTTCTTCCTGAAGCTCTTCATCCTCAAGAACACCCCCGAGAAGATGTTGGACGCCGACCATCAGGTGAACAGCATCGGCATCCTGTCGAAGTTGCGCCACAAGAACATCGTGTCCTATGTGGAGCAGGGAACGTTCCAGAGCGACGAGGTGGGCGACTGCATATACGTTGTTACCAACTACTTCAGCGGCGAACTGCTGGCCGACAAGCTGGCTCGTGAGGGAGCACTGCCCGTCGACGAGGCAGTCCGCATCATGACGGACATCCTCGACGGTCTGAAGTTCATGCACGAGCACAACTACTTCCACAACGACATCACACCGCGCAACATCATGCTGTCGGAGCGCACGGGCGGAGCAGCCGAGCTGATAGACCTGAGCCACGTCTCCAACTACGTCGGCGGCTCACCGTCGTTCGACACCTCCGACCTTGACGAGCGCTACCAGTCGAACACCACGTTTGCGGGTATGTACAACGAGGCCACCGACCTGTTTGCCGCCCTTGCAGTGTTCTACACCATGCTGACAAACCGCGCTCCCTGGGACATCACGCTACCCGAGGGTGCCGTCCGCAAGGAACGTGTCAGACTGGTCAAGGAGGCCCGTAAGACACCCTTGACATTCGACGACCTCCAGGTGGCCGAGGGCTACAAGCGCATACTGAGTAGAGGGCTCAGCGCCAACGGCACATGCAAGTACACCAGTGCCAATGAGCTGGCTAAGGACCTGCAGAACCCCGACGGCGTTGACGAGCAGTCCTCCCCCACCCGCCAGTCGCCTACCACCACTCACCAGCCTGGCCAGCAGGCCGGCGACGAGGAACGGCAGGCCACCGAGGCGAAGGTGCAGATACAGAAGGGCAAAGGCAACGGCTTCAAGGACATTGCCGGCATGAACCAGCTGAAGCAGATGCTGACGCAGAAAGTCATCTTCATCCTGAAGGACAAGGAGAAGGCTGCCAAGTACAAGCTGCTGCCGCCCAACGGCATCCTCTTCTACGGCCCTCCCGGCTGCGGTAAGAGCTTCTTCGCTGAGAAGTTTGCCGAGGAGACGGGCTTCAACTTCATGCTCGTCAAGGCCAGCGACCTGGGCAGCATCTACGTCCACGGCTCGCAGGGCAAGATTGCCGACCTCTTCAAGAAGGCAGAGAAGAGCGCGCCCACCATCATCTGCTTCGACGAGTTCGACGCCTTCGTACCCAACCGTTCGAACACTGGTGCCGAGCATCAGGCTGGCGAAGTGAACGAGTTCCTCACGCAGCTGAACAACTGCGCCGAGCGTGGCATCTTTGTCATCGCCACCAGCAACCGCCCCGACATGATCGACCCCGCCGTGCTACGTACAGGCCGCATCGACAAGATGATCTACATCCCTATGCCCGACAAGGAGGCCCGTCAGGAGATGTTCCAGCTGCACCTCAGCGGACGCCCCTGCGACAATATCGATGCCGGGCGGCTGGCCGAGCTCACCGACGGCTACATTGCCAGCGACATCGCCTATATCGTCAACGATGCCGCCATGGGCGCCGCCTTCAGCGACCAGCCCATTACCCAGCAGCTCCTCGAAGAGACAATTGGCAGTATACGCCCGTCCATCAGCAAGGATGTTCTGAGCAGCTACGACAACCTGCGCTCCAAGATGGAGGACACCGAGACGCGCAACCGCCGGCCCAAGATAGGATTCATTAAGTAACACTATTCCAATAACTTTTAAACCCCAAGTACTATGACACTGAAAGAATTGATGATGCAGTACCTTAAAGAAGAAGGCTACCTGCCCCAGGAGACTGAGTTCGGACTTGACTTCAAGTGCGAGGGACGTTCCTACGTGTTTTTCTACGATGCTGACGACGACCAGTATTTCCGTCTGATGATGCCCAACATCTACGAGGTCACAGACGAGAACCGCGACGCCGTGCTCGCCGCGCTGAACGTCACCAATGCCTCCGTCAAGGTCGTCAAGGCCTACACCCCCATCCCTCAGGCCGTATGGATTGGCTTCGAGGTGCTCGTCGACAGCACCCCCGTCCTGGCCGACCTCGTGCCACGCGGCATCTCCATGCTCCGCACTGCCCAGCAGTCCTTCTATGAGGCCCTTCAGGAAGGCTGACACCTCTCACACGGGGATAATCCTCCCCTGTAAGGTTACTTA